>Ga0247840_10000139_pt1 | contig 146247 bp, 126 predicted proteins | sample LaCruzMarch2015__FD_192404 | JGI IMG/M metagenome (GOLD analysis project Ga0247840, IMG submission 192404) | Freshwater microbial communities from meromictic Lake La Cruz, Castile-La Mancha, Spain - LaCruzMarch2015_17m | ecosystem: Environmental > Aquatic > Freshwater > Lake | place: Spain... | reverse complement strand
TAAAGAAAATAACGATAAGTAAAAGGGAATCACTACCCGAGATTTATCAACTTGAGCAAAACCACCCCAATCCGTTTAATCCAACAACCACAATACGCTATCAGCTTCCGCAGGATGGAATGGTAACGCTAAAGGTTTATGATATACTCGGAGCAGAAGTAGCAACACTTGTAAACGAAGCAAAAACAGCAGGCAGATATGAAGTTAACTTTAATGCATCAAATCTTTCAAGCGGCGTTTATGTTTATAGAATAACATCAGGTTCATTCGTGGCATCCAAAAAACTAATGCTGCTAAAGTAATTAACAATGAACAATGGACTTGTCCCGAACTATCGGCATAATTAACAATCAAAGATGGCATCTTACAAAGCATCCACTTTAAGAGATGTCATCTTTTTATTAATGCTCAATGTTTTAATTTATAATTACGTCATTGAGCTATGAATCTTTAGCATTCATCATAAAAATACAAAGTTCATTTTTATAAATACGCTCCTGCGGTTTAGAAACTTCTAACTGCGATTTGGAAATACACATCTGCGGTTTAGTAATTTTCACATACGGAAATATATGTTAGCGATAGAAATATTCGGGAAGTTCTATCGAAAAAAAAATGCAAACAAAACATCAAATCTTTTCACTAATTTTGCTAATAAATAATTGAAGAAAATGTTAAAACCAAAACTATTTACAACACTAAAAAATTATACTTCAAAGCAATTTTATGCTGACTTATCCGCCGGAACAATTGTAGGCATTGTGGCGCTTCCGCTTGCAATTGCATTTGGTATTGCTTCGGGTGTAACACCGGAAAAAGGCTTAATCACTGCTATCATTGCGGGATTTATAATTTCATTTCTCGGTGGCAGCCGCGTACAGATTGGCGGACCGACGGGCGCATTCATTGTTATTGTATATGGAATTGTTCAGCAATATGGAATGAACGGGCTTATCATCGCAACAATTATGGCAGGCGTAATACTTGTTGTAATGGGATTTGCAAGATTTGGTTCCGTGATAAAATTTATTCCACATCCAGTTGTTGTTGGATTTACCAGCGGTATTGCATTGTTAATATTTTCTACGCAGATAAAAGATTTTTTCGGACTCCAAATTGATAAAGTGCCGGCAGAGTTTTTTGATAAATGGATTGAATACTCGTTTAGCATACACACAATAAATTTTTATGCTTTTGGTATTGCAGCACTTGCACTGTTCCTTATTATAATATTTCCTAAGATTACTCATAAAATTCCCGGTTCAATAATAGCATTGGTTGTTACAACAATAATTGCACAGGTATTTCAACTTCCTATCGAAACTATCGGATCAAAATTTGGCGAACTACCTTCGGCATTGCCTAATCCAACTTTTCCGCAAATTGATTTTGCAACGGTAAAAAATTTAATAGGACCGGCAACTACAATTGCAATACTTGCCGCAATTGAATCATTGCTTTCCGCAGTTGTAGCTGATGGAATGATTGGTGGAAGACATCGTTCTAATATGGAATTGATTGCTCAAGGTGTTGCAAATATTGTTACTCCTCTTTTCGGTGGAATACCGGCAACAGGTGCAATTGCTCGCACCGCAACAAATATAAAAAACGGTGGTAGAACGCCCGTTGCAGGAATTGTTCATGCTTTAGTTTTACTGTTAATAACACTTTTTTTTGGTCAATATGCAAAACTTATTCCAATGGCAACACTTGCGGCTATACTTGTTGTTGTTGCTTACAATATGAGCGAGTGGCGCTCGTTTGCTGAAATATTTAAAAGTCCTAAAAGCGATATTATAGTTTTGCTTACTACTTTCGGCTTAACTGTAATTTTTGATTTGACAATTGCAATTCAGGTTGGTATGGTGATGGCTGTTTTTCTTTTTATGCGTTCAATGGCGATGGTTACGAACGTTGGTATAATTACACGCGAGTTAAAAGATGATGATGAAGAATCTTATGATGCGAATGCAATACAAAATAAAAAAGTACCGGAAGGCGTTGAAGTATTTGAAATAAACGGACCATTCTTTTTTGGTGCGGTTTCAAAATTCAGGGATGCGATGCGCTTTATTGAAAAAGCACCCAAAGTTTTGATTATAAGAATGAGAAACGTTCCTGCAATTGATGGAACAGGAATTCACGCATTAGAGGAAGTCTATCACGAGTCAATAAAAAATAATACTGTGCTTGTTTTGTCAGGCGTTCATACTCAGCCGCTTATAGCGCTTGATCAATCAGGATTCTTGAAAGTAATTGGAGAGCAAAATGTACTTGGCAACATTGATGATTCGCTAGATCGTGCGAGAGAAATTTTAGGCTTGGATAAAATTGGACGACCTGAGGATTTTGAAGCATCTGTACAAAGAGAAAAATAATAAAACTTAGTTAACTAATGATCAAAATTTACTTTTATATTTAAGAGATTGTATGAGCGATATAATAGATCTTTTTCATCTGATCAGATCAAGAACTCCAATTATTACGATTGAAACGAGAGATGAAAGAGAAGCTGTAAATTTAATATTAAAATTGGGTTACGAAATTAAAAAACCGGTTTACAGCTGGAACCTTATTAAAGGACTTATGCTGTTCGATCAAAGCGGAGCCGCCAGAGAAATTAGCTCTTCCGAACCAAGTGAAGTTCTTTATGCAATTTATAATCTATATAAGCAAGCTATCTTTATTCTTGTGGATTATCATCCGTATCTTAAAAATGATAGAAATATCCGATTGATAAAAGAGTTAGCGCTTGACAACAGCAAAAGAGGCGTTACTATAATTTTTATTTCAACACAGATTGAATTACCTGAAGAAATAAAACATTTATCTGCCCGCTTCGATCTTTCTTTTCCAACTGAAGAAAAAATAAAAAGTTTTATTCTCGAATTAATTGAAAAATGGAAAACATCAAGCGCATCAAAAAAAATTGAAATAGATGAAACCATATTGAGTTTATTCATAAAAAATTTGCGTGGTTTGTCCTTTCCTGAAATAAGCCGCATGGTATTAAACGCATTAAAAGATAACGCTATTACTAAGGAAGATGTTCGTGAAACAGCAAAAGCAAAGTATCAATTACTAAATAAGGATGATGTTTTATATTATGAACATGATACATCTTCTTTTGCTGAAATTGGAGGTTTGAGAAATCTCAAATCGTGGCTTGAAAAAAGAAAATCTCTTTTTATTGGCGATATAAAAGATTTAAACATTGATATTCCAAAAGGAGTTTTACTGCTCGGTGTGCAAGGAAGTGGAAAAAGTTTGGCTGCAAAAGCAATATCGGGAAACTGGGGCGTGCCACTGCTGCGGTTAGATTTTGGAACTCTCTATAATAAATACTACGGCGAAACAGAACGTAAAACGCGTGAAGCATTGAAGATGGCGGATTTGATGTCGCCATGTGTTTTATGGATTGATGAAATAGAAAAAGGTTTAGCATCCGATACTAATGACAGCGGAACTTCTAAAAGAGTTTTGGGAACTTTATTAACCTGGATGTCCGAAAGGAAAACGCATGTGTTTTTAGTTGCAACTGCAAATGATATTCAAAACCTTCCGCCGGAATTAATGAGAAAGGGAAGAATGGATGAAATATTTTTTGTTGATTTGCCTGATTTTGAAATAAGAAAAGAAATTTTATCAATCCATCTTAAAAAAAGAAAATTAAATCCATTAGAATTTGATCTTGATCTTGTTGCAAAATCTTGCGAAGGATTTTCAGGTTCGGAAATTGAACATGTAATTATAGCCGGTTTATATTCAACAATCGGCGGATATATGCAATTGAACACTGAAATTTTGTTGGATGAAATTAAAAAAACCCGCCCGCTTTCGATTGTTATGTCGGAGAACATTGAAAGTATGCGATTATGGGCAAAGGATAGAACAGTACCAGCAAATTAAACTAGATTTTTAGTCCAAGTATTCCTTCAAATATCTCCCAGTCCATGAGTTTTGATTTTCTGCAATATTTTCCGGCGTTCCGGTTGCAACTACCTGCCCGCCTTTTTCACTCGCTTCGGGACCAAGATCTATAACATAATCAGCGCATTTTATTACATCTAAATTATGCTCAATTATTACAACCGAATTATTTCGCTCAAGCAAAAGATTAAAACAGGTTAGTAGTTTTGATATATCGTGAAAGTGAAGTCCGGTTGTCGGTTCATCAAAAATAAAAAGTATATGTCGTCTATCCCGTTGTGCAGCTAAGTAAGATGCAAGTTTAATACGCTGCGCCTCGCCGCCGGATAAAGTGTTTGAAGGCTGTCCGAGTTTAATGTAACCCAAACCAACATCGGCTAATAATTGTAATAGCCTTGTAATTTTATCATTACCATCAAAAAATAACAACGATTCATCAACCGTCATTTCGAGTACGTCAACTAAATTTTTTCCGCGATAAGTTATTTCTCGAATTTCTTTTTTGTACCTCGTTCCGTTGCAGTCATCACATTCAAGATAAAGGTCTGCAAGAAACTGCATTTCAACTTTTATAAATCCATCACCTTGACAGGTTTCGCATCTTCCGCCGGGAACATTAAAAGAAAAAAATCCCGGTTTGTAACCGCGCGCTCGCGCTTGATGTGTTGAAGCAAACAACTCACGGATTAATTCAAATGCTTTTATATAACTGATTGGATTTGAACGCGGCGACTTGCCTATCGGCGATTGATCAACAATTATAACATCGTCAATAAACTCGCCTCCTTTTATTTCATCATACCTGCCTACAAATGACGGAGCATTGCCGAAATATTTTGCCAATCCTGCAAACAAAACATCATGCACTAATGTGCTTTTGCCGGATCCGCTTACGCCTGTAACAACAACAAATTTGTTCAATGGAATTTCTAAAGAAAGATTTTTAAGATTATTTTCCTGGGCGCCGATTATGCGGATTGATTTATTTTTTTTCTCGTTTCGTTTTTCAGGCAAAGGAATTTTCAGTTCGCCTGATAAATATTTACCTGTAAGTGAGTTTTTATTTTTTATTATTTCCGAATAACTACCAGTTGCAACAATTTCTCCGCCTTCAATTCCGGCTTTCGGTCCCATATCAAAAATCAAATCGGATTCTTTCATCATATCGGCATCGTGTTCAACAACAAGAACAGTATTACCAATATCGCGCAAGTTTTTTAAGATGTTAATCAGCTTTGCATTATCGCGCGGATGCAAGCCAATAGAAGGCTCATCAAGAACATAAAGAGTACCAACCAATGCAGAGCCAAGTGAGGTTGCAAGATTTATTCTTTGTGTTTCGCCGCCAGAAAGTGTGTTGCTCAAACGATCTAACGTTAAATAACCGATTCCGACATCGTTAAGAAAAGTCAATCGTTTTATAATTTCTTTAAGAACTCTTTCCGCAACAGTCAAATCGTATTCGGAAAGTTTTAAAGCATTAAAAAATTCCAAAGAATGTTCAATTGGTAGTTTAACAATATCCTGAATAGCCTTATCAGCAATCTTTACTTGCAGCGCTTCTCTTCGCAAGCGCGAACCTTTGCAAGCCGGGCAAGTTGTATATCCGCGAAAGCGGCTTAAAATTACGCGGATGTGCATCTTGTAAGTTTTCTTTTCCAACTCTTCAAAGAAGCGGTCAATGCCTTTATACTTTCCAAATCCTTTTCTTATAAGGTTTATCTGTTCTTCATTCAACTGTTTGAAAGGAATATTGATTGGAATTTTATACTCGCGTGCATTTTGTACAAGATCGCGCAAGTGTGTTGAATATTTTAATCCTTTAAACGGAGCAATTGCTCCATCCATAATTGAAAGATTGGGATTTGGGATTACAAGGTTCATATCAATACCAACTACCTTGCTAAAGCCCTGGCAAACAGGGCAGGCGCCAAAAGGATTGTTGAAAGAAAAGAAACGCGGTTCCGGTTCTTCATATCTTGTGCCGCAACATTCATAAAATTTGTTAAACTCGCGCAGCTCATTTGTATCGGCGTTTATCAGAACAATTCTATTTTCGCCTTCTTTAAAGGTTACTTCGATTGAATCGGATAATGTTTCTCTAACTTTTCCTTTGTTGATTTTAAAGCGATCAACAATAACACAAATATCTTTTTTGTTACGCGGCATTTTTACATTTTCTTCATTAAGATCAAACACTTTATCTTTGATATATATTCTAAAGAAGCCGCGTTTTTTTAGCAGTTCAATTTCTTCTTTTACTTTATGTCCTTCGTGATCGTGGAGCGGAAATGCTAAATAAAATCTTGCTCCATCCTGTTGTTCTTCAAGCCACTCGCTAACTGTGCTGGTTGTAGCCTTTTTAACTTCTTTACCGCAATGAAAGCAAATAGTTTTTCCGATTCGAGCAAATAGCAAACGAAGGTAATCGTAAACTTCGGTTGTTGTTCCAACTGTTGAGCGTGAATTGCGTGAGCCGGTTTTTTGTTCGATAGCAACAGCAGGAGAAATTCCCTGAATTAGATCAACATCAGGTTTGTTCATTCTTTCTAAAAATTGTCGTGCGTAAGAAGAAAGGCTTTCTACGTAGCGCCGTTGTCCTTCGGCATAAATCGTATCAAACACAAGCGAAGATTTTCCGCTGCCGCTAACGCCTGTAAATACTACAAGTCTGTTGCGCGGAATCTCAAAACTTAAATTTTTAAGATTGTGCTGCCGTGCGCCTTTAATAATTATTTTTTTTTCTTTTGCCATTTATATGATTTGCGGGATGAAAAATAAAAAACTTTTTATTGCGGTTAATAACGGAAAAGAGATTGAAAATTTCAAAAGACAATTTTCAACTCAGGGAAAAATTACAAATTACACTTATCAGATATTTAAGATTTCAATACCTGTTTTCTCAATTGTTAAATACTAATCTTTCTTTTTCTCCAAAGATTTCAACTCGTTAATTTTATCATCGAGCAGTTTAATTTTGCTATTTAAATCAGTAATCTTTTCATCAAGTTGGTTCTCAAATTCTTCTTTGTCCCAGTAACCGCGTTCTTCAAAATAACTTTTAAATAACCAGTTATGTTTTAATGCTTCCATATTTTCAGAGAGTCTTGAAGCGGATATTTTAGCATCTTCGCTAACAACTACAAGGTTATCCAATATTTTATTAACCGTTTCACTTTCTTTTCCTTTATCCGAAACAAGCGAGCCGAGTATTCCTTTACCTTCGGCAACGCCCTGTAAAACCGTATCAATCTTTGTTACAATAAGATTAACATTTGCAATAACTTCGTTAGTACCGCGCCCAAGTCTATCAAACTGATCCACAACGTTCTTCATATCTTTTGATAATGCACCCATACTTCTATCAGCAGTTTTTGTAAGATTTGTTGCAGCATTATAAAGTTCATCATCATTAATAATTCTACCAATTGTTCCTTCGCCGGAATTTATTTTTTCAACAATTTCCGCCATGTTTTTAGTCATATCTTTTGTATAAGACATTATACCTGTTGTCTCATCAATTATTGCCGAAAGGCTTAACGGCTCTTTAACGCGAATTGTGCCGCCTTCAGCTATTTCTTCCGATCCATTAGAACCCATTGAAAGAACAACAACTTTGTTGCCAACTAAACCTTCTGTTTGAATACTTGCCTGCGAATCTTTTTTAATAAACTGTTTTACTTCTTCTTTAACGCGCATTGTAACTTCAACTTTTGCAGTTGAATCATTAATTATTCTAATATCCTTTACAGCACCAACATCAATACCACCAAATCTAACAGCAGCACCTTTACGCAAACCTTCTGTATTTAGAAAATATGCTTTTACTGTAAATGTAGATGCAAAAAGTTGGTCTTTGTTACCTAATAAAAAAATAAGAATAACCAACATTGCGCTACCAAGAAAAATAAATATTCCAAGTTTTGCATTTGCAATATTTTTAAACATTCTGTTCTCCTGTTCTGCTCTTATAAAATATCATGACTAAAGAAATTTCTTAAAAAAGGATCTTTTGATGATGTTAACTCTGCAATAGTGCCATCTTGTTTTACAATTCCTTGGTCTAAAACGATTGCTCTATCGGCAATAATTTCCGCACAAAGCAAATCGTGCGTAACAATTATTGAAGTCATATTCAAAGATTTTTGTAGTTCAAGAATTAACGAGCTAATTTCTTTTGATGTAATCGGGTCAAGCCCTGTTGTAGGCTCATCATAAAGCATAAGTTTTGGTTCAGCAATTATACTTCGAGCCAAACCGATTCTCTTTCTCATTCCGCCAGAAAGTTCTGCGGGCATTTTATCAATTGCTTCTTCGAGCGAAACTTTTTCTAAAACCTGATTAATTTTTTCTTCGCGTTCGCTTGCTGTGTAATTAAAATGTCTTAATAAAGGAAACTCGAGATTTTCTCTAACCGACATTGAATCATATAAAGCTGCACCTTGAAAAAGAAAGCCGATATATTTTCTAACTTCATTTAACTTTTTGTAACTTAATTTCAGAATATCAATATCCGCAATAAAAACATCACCGCTATCAGGAACAAGAAGCCCGACCATACATTTTAATAAAACACTTTTTCCAGTTCCGCTTTGTCCGAACACAACCATGTTTTCACCTTCATCTACAACGAAGGAAACATTATCAAGCACAACGTGTGAACCAAAAGCTTTAGACAGATTATTTACTTTTACTACTTCCGACATATTAGACCGTGGGCCAAAGCCATAAAGTAACTTTAACAAGCACCATATCAAAAATTAAAATCATTAAAGATGAAACAACAACTGCTGTAGTTGCGGCTTTACCAACGCCTTCGGTTCCATTTGTTGCGGTGTAACCTTTATACGATCCAACAATTCCAACTATAAATCCAAATACAAAAGTTTTTAAAATTCCGGGTATTGCATCACCAAACTCTACTGAGCCAATAACTGAATCAAGGAAATAAGTAAAGTTCATATTTTGCACCAGCACTACTGCAATGTAAGAACCAAAAAATGCAACAAAGATAACATACACAGTTAGTATCGGAAGTATAAATGTGCAAGCGAAAATTCTGGTTACAACAAGATATTTAAATGGATTAACTGCCGAAACTTCCATTGCATCAATTTGTTCTGTAACTCGCATTGAGCCAAGTTCTGCTCCAATACCCGAACTGACTCTTCCTGCAAAAATTAAAGCTGTAATAACAGGACCCAATTCTCTTACGATAGATATTCCAACCGAGCCAGGTAAAAATGCTTCTGCTCCAAACCTCACCATTACGGGATGCATTTGCATAGTGATAACAAGCCCAATAATAAAACCAGTTACGCTAACGATTGGAAGAGTTTTGATTCCGAGCTCGTCCATGTGTTTGCGTACTTGTTCAATTTCGTACGGCGGAATAAATAATTGTTTGAAAAATTCCCACTGAAACTGCCATAGTCCGGCAATCATTAAAAAGAATTCGTTCAATCTATGACTTAACGAGTTACGCCTTATTTGTTTTGATTTGGATTTTTTCATTTAGTGAAGCAATTTTACAAAAACTTTTATAATTGTTGATTTCAAACTAAAGAAATTTTATGAAAAATATTCGATATGATTTAACTGAATAAAAAAATAGTGCATTAAGTCAATATTCGTTTTACATAAAAGCATTTTCATAATGAGTTATCTGCGGATTTGATTCATCTTCAAGCAATATAGCGACAACATCGAAACGGCAATCCGCTTCCTCAATTTCTTTATCAAATAAATAAAGTTCCGCCATTTTTTTTATTTGCTGTATTTTCTTTTTGTTGATTGCATATTCGGGTTCACCAAAATCAAGATTTTGTCTTGTTTTAACTTCAACAAAAACCAGATCGCCCCTATCTTTTGCAACAATATCAATTTCACCATGCCCAAATTGATAATTTCGCTCAATTATTTCGAAACCATTTAGTTCTAAATATTTGGCTGCAATTTCTTCACCTTCTTTACCGAGTGTTTTGCTGTCTTTGTATTGTTTAGTCATTTTTCATCAATAAATAATTCAGTTTGATTTGCGCGCTCAAATATTTTTTTCAAAAATGTTTTCCTGTGGATTGAACAGGCGCCGTATTTCAAAACAGCATTTATATGATCCTGTGTTGGATAACCTTTGTTATGTTCCCATCCGTAAGCCGGAAATTTTCTTGCAAGGTTTTTCATAATCCTATCACGTTCAACTTTTGCAATTATTGAAGCGGAGGCAATTGATAATGATTTTGCATCGCCTTTTACAATTGGAATTACCTCCGCATCGTATTTAAATGACTTGTTCCCATCAACAAGAATTAGATGCGGTTTGAGGCTTAATTTATTTATTGATCTTTTCATAGCTAACAACGATGCCTGTAAAATATTTATTTCATCAATTTTATTCTGAGTGATTGAAGTATATGAATATGTTAAAGCATTATTAGTTATAACGCAAAAAAGTTCTTCGCGGAGTTTTGCATTTAGTTTTTTTGAATCATTAATTCTTTCATCATAAAAATCTAAAGGCAAAATAACTGCTGCGGCAACAACGGGTCCCGCAAGCGGTCCTCTGCCAGCTTCGTCGGTTCCCGCAATAATTTTTATTTTATCCGATAAATATTGTTTGTCAAAATTTTTCATTTGCCAAGATAGATTGCAATTAGTCCGAATATCATATTTAGCTTTAGTAACCTGCTAACCATTGTAAAATTATTTTGTTTGCTGTTATTGTAAAGATATTTAATACATAATACCAGAACAGGATTAACGACGATCATTACAACAATAAAGTATTCAATATTATAAAGTTGATTGATGAAAGGATAAAAAGTAAAAGCAATCAACAGTACTGTAATCGTTAAAATCATTTTTTTTGAAGAAGCAATTCCAAACCTGATTGGAAATGTTTTTATACTGATTGCAGAGTCGCCTTCAATATCTTCAATATCTTTTACAATTTCTCTGATCATATTTATTAAGAATGCAAACACTGCGGGAACTATTGCCGAGGCTGGATTATCAACTGCAAATCCTCCATAAATAAATGCCGAAGCAGTAAGTAAAGAAACAGTAACATTGCCCCAAAGTGGAAGCTGTTTTAATCTTTTTGAGTAATGAAATAAAACAATGATTGTTATGGTTGTAATTATGAGAAGACTAGTTGAAATAATTAACGACAAAAACAAAGCAAACAAGTTTAATACAACATAAAAAGCAACCGCTTCGTTTTTTGATATTTGATTTGTTACTAAAGCACGTTTCGGGTGTGCAATGCGGTCTGTTTCAATGTCAAAGTAATCGTTTATAATATTTCCGGCGGCAACAACAAAGGATTCAGCTAATGATGCCATAATAATTACAAACAAATTGGTTGGACTTTTTTGAGAAATTAATATTGCAACTGCAACTACAAAAAAAGTTATCACAACATTTACAGGTCTTGTAATCTTTATAAAAGCAATAATTTGTTTTGATGGATTCATTTAAGCTGTTTTATTAAAATTCATTTAGAATTCCGAAATGGATTTTGCCGTCGCTAAAAGTATCGCCTTTACCAAGTGCATAGCTAACTCTAAGCACACCAAGCCCAGTTTCAAGATTCATACCCAAGCCGTAACCATAAAGAAATTCTTCAGACTTCAAAATATTATTATTCAAATCCTCCGGTCGAAGATAGTAACCTGTATCAAAAAAAACGAAGCCGTAAGAACGCCTTGTAAATAAAAAACGGTACTCCAAATTAGACCATAAAACTCTGGAACCGAGAAACTGATCTTCCCTGTAACCGCGTAAAGAATTTGTTCCGCCAAGCCTGTACAAATCGCTGTTTTCAAAAGTTGGACCTCGTAATTCTTTTCCGTTTATTCCAATAGCGATAACCTGCCGCGCAAACAGTTCATAAAAAAAATAAAAGCTTGAAGCAATCCTTTGTAAGTTAACCGATGTTTGTGTTGCAGAAGTTAAGTACTGAGCAGGTCCCTTTATAGTTTTTGTTGTATAAAAATATGAATTGATAAAAACCAATCCGCCAGTTGGCGAATAAGGATCATCGCGCGTATCAATTTTTAAGTTTACTCCGGTTGTTAAATACGATGAGCTAAATACAGTAAAAACCGGAATTGTTCTTGTTGTTGGAACAACAGATTCGGTTGCAATATTTAAAGATGCGGAAATATCTTCGGTTGCAAGATATTCTATTGCGCCTTCTAACTTTTGCTGCACGTAAGTTGAATCCTGAATTCTCTGGTAGAGATTAAAATTAAGATTTACAGGAAAGCTGAAAAACCATGGCTCTAAATATTTCAAATCAAGTTCCTGAGATTTACGGTTGTATTTATTCCACTTGATTGATGCGGCTCTTCCAGTTCCAAAAAGATTACGCAGTGAAATGTTAACCAAACCCGTTACGTAACCCGAAGCCTCATTTTTAGCCGGCGGAATGTATCCGATTATTCCATCAAAATTATTTGTGTTTTTATCCTTTACTTCAACAAGCAGAATGCCTTCGTTTTTGGAGTTGATATAAAATTGAGGAACTGTAACCGGCTCAAAAAATCTTAAACGATTTAATCGTTTGGGAAATTCTTCAACACGATTTTGTGAATAAAGTTCACCTGAATTAATCCTCAGTTCACGTACAATCACATAATCTTTTGTTGATGTTGTCCCTTTAATTTCAATCTTATCAATTTTACTTTCAACACCTGTTTCAAAGTTCAATAAAATATCCGCAAAAATATCTTCATCTGCGGTATCTTTATAAACATTGATTGAGTTTACAGTAACTTTTGCAAAAGGATAGCCGGAGTTTTCAAATGATTTTAACAGCTCGTCAATATTGTATTCAATATCAGCCTTGTTAAAAACCTGTCCCTTCATAAAATCAAATTGCCGGGTAATTGTTTCAAGCAAAAGAGAATCAACTCCGCCGACAAAAATGTTTTTTATTACGGTAGGGCTGCCTTCTTTTATTTCCAAAAGTATGCTTGATGATAATGAATCGGTTGAAACTTGAAGTTCTGATTTTATAAATTCAAAAAAGTAGTAACCCTGTAATAAGAGATTTGCGGATATTCTTGATTTAGCAGAATCAATAATGCCAGCAAAGATTTGCTGATTGATATTTAATCCGCTCCATTGAATATACTGCGAATCATCAAAATCAAAATTACCATTGATTTCAAAAGTAGAAAGCTTTTGTGAAAAAGTTATCGAGGTTAAAAAGAAAATTAAGATTGTGCTAAATTTCGCCAGGCGAATCATCTATCAACTTTATTTTTTTGCCGATTGGAAATACTTTTACATTATCTTCTGTTCTTATTGCATCATCAAGTTTTATTCTCGATACTTCATAAGTTGCGGCGTTTAATCCTGCAATAGCAGTCGCAAATTTTAACGAGTTCTCAAAAACATCTGAACGAATCCATGAGTAAATAATTCCTGCCACAAAACTATCACCGCTTCCGGTAGCATCAATTTCCTGAATATTTACAGGTTCAATCTTGTAAATGTAATTGAAATTAGAAGCATAAAAATTATTACTGCCGTCTGTTAAAAAAACACGTTTAATGTTATTTCTATACAACTGATTTAGAAGCCCCACAATTGAGTCTTCGGATTTAAGATTTAAATGCAATGAATTATTTATTTCCGAAAAATTATTGTGAAGCATAGTTGGGGCAGCATCAATACAGGCTGGTAAGCATTTGCCGTAAGTATCACAAATAGAAACTTTATCATGTTTATTTGCCAATTCAATTCCATAAGGAATTATAGAATCGGCAGCGGGGCAGGGAGAACTACCGGAAAAAACCACAACTTCACAATTCTCAATCATCTTCTCAAGTCGGGATTTGAACTCATCAACTTCAGATTGCGAAACAACCGGGTCTTCGGAAAAGTAAGATGTAACAAGTTTATCATCCTGCGAAGTTACAATTGATGCATGTCTTGTTTCGGATTTAACAGGAACAAAAGAAAAATCAAGTCCTTCGTTTTTTAACAATTCGCGGTAAAGTTTTCCGTTTGTTCCGCCTGATAAAAAATAATTAAAAGAATTTACTCCGAACATTTTTAATTGGCGGCTTACGTTAATGCCTTTGCCGCCGGCAGAAATGTTTGTAACGGGGTTTCTGTTAACCCCACCGAATTTCACCTTTGAATAAGTAAATCGTCTTTCCAAAAGTGGATTGAGTGTGATGATTAAAATCATTTTAAGCCTTTACTTTCACACTAAGTTTTGAGCTATACATTAATACCTGTATCTGTATAGATCGCCTGTTAGCGGTGTTATTAATCTGTAATCGCCAAAGCCGGTTTGATCGAGAAAAACAAAACTTCTGTTTAGATCATAATATTCCCAAACTTCATACGGTTTGCTGTCGTATTCAAACGGATGCCTGTCAATATTATTTGGAGCCCCAAGAATTATGGAAACCATTCCTCGGTCGGAGCGCCATCCTTCCGTATAGTTTGAAAAATTTTCATTTGCAAAAGCAACTCTTCTAAAGTACTCTTCAAAAATTTCATTCTCTTCATTATTCGGTGAGGGATCTTTTTTCTTCCAGAACTCTAAAAATCTTTTTGTTTTATCGGCTTTATCACTTCCTTCTTCCATGTAATCAATTTCTTCGGGCGAGGCGATATAAACTGTTTGTGCAATTGCTTTATCAATATCACTTATATCTATTGGCAAACCTCTTTGATGTGAAGTAAATGCTTTGGAAGAAGAACTTATAATCTTTTTTGATGAATCTAAAAGAGCAGCATTTAACAAATATGTTCCGAGGTCAAAAGGAAACTCCTGCATAGTAAATAAAATCTGATTTGTACCCGGTTTAATTTCGCGCTGCTCGGTTTCCTTATGGATTGATTCTTTATCCGAGTTAAACACTGTGTATTCCAAAGTACTTTGTGTTATTGTCGAATCACGCAAATAAACTTCCAGATAAAATTTTACTTTATCTTTTGAGAGAGGAATGTTTCTGCTGACGTTTGGAACAACATCGCTTTTTTCGGACTTGGAAATAAGAATTATGTCGCTGATGCTAAGGCTATTCTTAAAATCTTTTACAACAAATAAATTTTCGCCAAAAGCTTCCTGCTTGGAATCTTTATCCTCAAGTTTGGTTTTAATAAGATAGGCGCCGGGAGCAATTTCAAACGAGCGTTTACTTAAATTATAATTATCTCTCGAAGTGGCAATTGCATAATCCATTACGTCAATACTTTCGTTCCAGGTTTTTTCAACAATAAGTTTTTTATTACTGCTATCATAAACAGAAGCGGTAACAGAATACTTTGCGCTAAAACCTTTATTAGATTTTACAAACTGAACGCTTTTATAAGGCACCTGTATAAAAACATCCACGCGTGTAAACCCAGGTTTATCGGATGCAAAGTTCACAAAATCCTGAAAGTAAACTGCTTTTGTAATACTTTTCTTTGGAGTATTATCCTGTGCCAATATGTTTAAGCACAGTGCAGCAAACAGAATCGAAAAAAATAAAAACTTCATTTTCTTTTCCTTTCTTTTTGGGATAAACTGCCGTACAAATCATACTCATCAAACTCAACTATTTCAACATCGTAAAAACGACCGATAATTAATTTGTTATTTTCTTTCTTAATTAAAATCTCACCGTCAACTTCCGGTGCATCTCTGTATGAACGCCCGATATAATAATCGCCATCAAGTGATTCCATCAATACTTTTAATTTTTTGCCTGCAAACGATTCGTTAATTTGAAGTGAAATATCTTTTTGCAATTCCATCAAAACATTTTTGCGCCGTTCTTTTTCTTTAACCGAAACAGGATCGCCAAGAATATAGCTTGATGTGTTTTCTTCAATGCTGTATGTAAACGCTCCAATCCGGTCAAACTTTACTTCGCTTATAAAATCGCAAAGTTCTTTAAATTCTTTTACGGTTTCGTTCGGATAACCAACTATAAATGTTGTTCTTAGTGTAATACCAGGAATCTCTGCCCGTAGTTTTAGCAGCAATTCTTTTGTGCGTTTCGCAGTTACGCCCCTTCTCATAGATTTTAAAACATCATCGGAGATATGCTGCAAAGGAATATCCACGTACTTGCAAACTTTTGGATTATTTTTAATTTCATCAATCAAATCATCCGGAAAGTTAGAAGGATAAGCGTACATTAATCTTATCCATTCAATTCCGTTTATCTCGCTAAGCTTTCTTAAAAGTTTAGATATGCTTTTCTTTCCGTATAAATCCTTTCCGTAATCAGTTGTATCCTGTGCGATTATAACAAGTTCTTTTGTATTGTTTGCTGCAAGAAATTCTGCCTCGCTTATCAGCTCTTCCATTGGCTTGGATTTATGCAATCCGCGCATTAATGGAATTGCGCAAAATGAACATGGATGATCACAGCCTTCGGAAATTTTTAAATAAGCCGTGTGTGATGGTGTTGTTAATAATCTTTCACCGAGTAATTCTTTTTTTAGATTTCCGCCGAGTTCTTTTATTATTCCATCATAATTTTCTGTACCAAAGTAAATATCAACTTCGGGAATTTCTTTTTGCAGATCATCTTTATACCGTTCCGATAAACAACCCGCAACAATTATCTTTTTAACACTGCCGTTTTTCTTCATTGCAACAGCCTGTAAAATTGTGTTTACGGATTCTTCTTTTGCAGCCTCAATAAATCCGCAAGTATTGATTATGATTGTATCGGCATCACCCGGATCATCAACCAGACCAATTTTGTTAAGCTGTATCTGTTTCATCAACCTTTCGGAATCAACAGTGTTCTTTGAACAGCCGAGCGTTATTACTGAGACTTTATCTTTCATAAAAACATCTTCTCAAACTTATCCGGCAAATTGTGTTAAATATAAATATATAATCGGCGCAGAAAACAAAAGCGAATCGAAACGATCAAAAATACCGCCGTGCCCGGGAATTAGATTTGATGAATCTTTAACGCCTGCATCTCGTTTTAATAATGATTCAGCCAGATCGCCAATTTGCCCGAAAATTCCAACAATCAAACCGATAATAATTGCATCTTTAAGCGATAGAAAATCCATCACAATATTTTTTGCCAAAATCATTGCAAGCACTGCGAATACAAATCCAAATACTGCGCCTTCCCAGCTTTTCTTTGGGCTAACACGCGGAAATAATTTATGTTTACCGAGCGCAGTTCCGCCAAAGAATGCGGCGGAATCACAAATCCATATTGTTGCAAGGATTGAAATAATTAAGTAGCCGCCGTTGCTGTATAATCCATTTATATTCGGATAAAATTCTCTTATTCCAATTAATGTGCTGCCGAAGATGCCGGCGTAAAAAACAGCAATCAAAGTAGAACCAAGATTTTGAATTGCCGAGCCGTTGTTTCTAAAAAGTTCCAGAATTAAAATCGCTATAAAAAAGCCGATCAAAAACAGGCTGCTGTTTAAGAAAAATCTATATTGATTTATTATAAGAAAAATTACGGCTATCAAACCGGCGTTAATATTTACATTTGCGCCTTTTGCTTTTGCCATAATGGATATTTCATAAAACGACAGTCCGGCAATTATCAAAACAAAACATAAAAAATAAACTCCGCCAATAAAAGAAAGTAAAACGAGTGCAGGTATCGCAAAAACCGAAACTAATATGCGGATGGCAGTATTTCCGAGTGTCATTATTCCTCTTCTTCCGTTTCAGTGCTGTTTAGTTCATCAATAAAATTTAATGCGGCAGCTTCGTCTTCTATTTTTACAAGCAACTTAATAATTGCAAGATCACCGGTAACAGGAAAACTGCTGTCTTTTTGTGATAAAACATTTGTTTCAATCTGAGCGCTTTCCAAAGCGTCTTTCATCATCTGAACATCATACTCCTGATCTGAAGTATAAACAACAACCCAGTCATCTTCAGATATTTGATCAGCGATTTCTGCAACTAAATTTGCACCGCAATCCGGGCAAACAGTAATACCTTCAACATATTCATAAGTACAGTTTGGGCAGTACGGCATATCACACCTCCGTTATTATTTTTTTTGAAGAATAATATTTTATTATGAGAATAATGAGACCGCTAAAAAGTACGGATAAAACTAAAAACATTGCAACTAAAGAAGAAAGCTCATCTGGTTTTATTGAAATATTGGATTTTAAAAGTTCGTCGTCGCCTAAAAAATGATACATAAAAACCGCAGAAAAATTATTTAAAAAATGCAGCGCAACCGGAATAACTAAAGAGCGGCTCATATAAGCTGCAAATCCAAAATACGAGCCAAGCATAAATAACGGTATTAATCCATAAGGATTAAAATGATTAGCGCTAAAAAAAAATCCTGTTAATAAAATTGCTAAAACAGGTTTTAGTTTTAGTTCAAAACTGCGCTGTATAAATCCGCGGAACATTGCTTCTTCCGCAATTGCGGGCGTTACGGCAATTACAATTACAACAAAAATCAGTTCAAAAATGTTTGATGCTTTAAGCAAATCGCCGTAAGTTTTTTCAAGCATTTCGTTCATAACATCAAAGAAAGATTTTATTGAGTTTACAAAACTTACATTCTTTGCAAGTATATCTATGTAATAATTTTGAATGTATAAAAAACTTTGTAGCAGCGGAGTTAAAATTATTAAACCGATAATAAATAAAAGTACCTCCTGCCATCCGGGAATATTAATCCGGATAATTTTACCAACATCGGTATAAAATATTTTAGCAAATACAAGAGCGGGCAATAATATGAATAAAATTTGTCCGCCGATTGTCATTAAGCGAAATTCATTAACCGGTGCGGATTCCAGATCCATTCCAAAAACCAAGAAAGTTAAAGTACCGCCAACAATCTGATAGAGAAAAAAACTTCCGATTAATCCAATAAATGCAGCGCCAATAGGATTTATTGCAAACTGCAAATTATTATCAGGATCAATATCGCCGTCAATTTTATCTTCCGATTGCGGTTCTGTATCCGTTAGTTCTTGTTTCTGATTATCGTCTTTTAGTTCATCCATTTGAAATTAATATGAGTTGAATAATTGTGGTTAAAATTAGCGATATATGAAGATACACTCAAATTTAAAGGATTAATTTTATCAACCGGCGCAGTGTAAAATAATAACTAAAAAGTTTTCGGATTTATAAAACAGTTTTAAAATTGATTACAGTTTCTTTTTTTTAGACTCTTTGATCGTAATAAATATTACCGCCGCAGTTAGAATGATGACAATCCAGTAATTTTTAAGTATTGCAAAAACCGATAAACCAAAAAGATCAAAACTTGCTGTGCCTCTTGTAAGTATAAGTGTAATGGAAGCAAACAATAAAAATATCGATAATGCTAAAGCAAAACGGTTTATTTCTGTTAATAGATTTGTTAACAATAAACTGAATCCGGTGATTGCAAATAAGACAGGAATAAACACTCTGCCGAAATCTAAAATTTCAAATTGCGTTAAAATAAAAATGTTACTGCCAGCTAAAAACAAAACGCAGCCAAAAAAAATGCCTGTTCTAAACTGTTTAAGAAATGAATTATAAAAAATGCTTATTCCCCAAAATGTAAACAGATAAGAAACTATTTTAAGAAATTGAAAATCAGCAAGACCGAAAATATTTAACAAAAATACAGCCAAAGGAAAAAGCAGTATATAAAAGTTTATTGAGCGAAAGTTTATCACAAAATTCTCTGCCCCATACTTGATGCAATAAGATCGGATGCAAAAACCGCGCTGCTGTTATGCAGATCGAGTATTGGATTTACTTCGGCAACTTCGAGAGAAGACATACAGCCGCACTCGGCTATTGATTCCATTAGCAGATGAGCTTCGCGGTAATTCAATCCACCCGGAACAGGTGTGCCAACACCTGGTGCATACAAAGGATCAATACTATCAACATCAAAACTTATATGTATATGATCTACATTTTCTTTGAACTGTTTTAACACTCTGCTTATAATTCTGTGAATACCGAGTTTATCAATATCGCTCATTGTGTAAACATTTAACTCTAACTTTTTTATATTAATTCTTTCCAAATGATCAATACTTCTTGCGCCTATTACAGCGCAATTTTGCGGTTTTAATTTTGGCGAAAATCCGTAAAAATCTACAAGCGATTTATTACCCAGACCAAGTGAAGCAGCAAGAGGCATACCATGAATATTACCCGAAGGCGTTGTATCATCCGAATTCATATCGGTGTGTGCATCAATCCAGATTACGCCAAGTGTTAAATTTCTTTTACTGCAATAGGATGATATTCCTGCAATTGTGCCAAGCGCCATTGAATGATCGCCGCCAAGACAAAGCGGAAATTTTTCCTGTTCTAAAACATTCTCAACCCGTTCGGCAAGTATCTGCGAAGTTTTAAGTATTTCGTCAAGGTATCTTAATTTCGGATCGCCGGGCGATTGTCTTTCCATAATTTCAATATCAATATCGCCTGTGTCTTCAACTTCATAACCCAGTTGTTTAAGTTTATTTTCAAGTCCGGCAATTCTTAAAGCTGATGGACCCATATCCACGCCGCGTCTGCCTGAGCCAAGATCCATCGGAAAGCCGATCACGGTTACAGTTTGTAGTTTTTTATTTGTCATTATTTTTTATGGTGATGTATAATCTATTCCAAGTTAATCAGTTTAAGACAAGAAAATTATTCTTTCGCAAAGGAAAGAATAATATTACTCTATTCATTAATTAAATTTATACTTCCTTCAACCGGCAGTTTTATTTTATATGTTTTACCGGTTTTATTTTTTAAGAAAGTATCGCGCAGCCAGGGATTATAAAGTTTAAGTGTTTTGTAATTTATTTCAAGTGAAGCAGCATAATCGGCAAAATCTTTCACTTCGGTTTTCAAATCAACTTCTTTGTATTTAAGCTGTACGTAAAGTTTCTTTTCGTCAATATCAAACCCGAATTGTTTAGGATTTTCCAAAATCAATTTTAACGCTATGATACGCGGAACATAGCGCGAAGTTTCCTGTTGAAGAACAAGATTGTAATAGCTTTTGGTTTTTTGCAAAGCGCTCCACTTTTCAATTCCATTTATGCCTGCATTGTAAGAAGCCGCAGACATCGTCCAGTTGCCAAATTTTGAAAAAGATTCTTTCAGATAATCGCAGGCAGCCTGTGTGGATTTTTCAACATTATATCTTTCATCCACTTCATCATTTACTTCAAGACCGTGTTTGGTTGCTGCGGATTTTATAAACTGCCAGAAACCCGTTGCTCCGGCGCTTGAAATAACATTATCTAAATTGCTTTCCGCAACAGCAAGATATTTAAAATCTTCCGGAATGTTATTTTGTTTTAATATCGGTTCAATTACCGGAAACCATCTATTTGCTCTTTTTATTGCGAGTATTGTTGCCGAATGAAAGTAAGTATTTACAAGCACTTCACGGTCAATTCTTTCGTAAACTTCAAAATTGTCAATCGGAACTTTCTCGCCAAAAAGTTCTATGTCCGTTGGTATTTCTGGTGAAATTATTTTATAGCTCTGCGAAAGGTTATCATCTGAGTTTTGTGCCGGATTGCTTATAAAAAAAAGATTTGAAGCAATAAAAAGCACAGCTAACCCGGAAAAAATTATAGGAACGAAGTAATAAGTTTTAGTTTTTGATTTGAGTTTGTTTGCTAATTTTGAAATAAAATTCATCTTAAATCCTTTTTTTTATACTGCATAATAAAAAAATTACCTTGTAAATCTAAGCCTAAAACCAAGTATTTAAAGAACTGTTTAGTTTAGTCGTATGATTTTTTTAAAAAAAACGTTAATCCATTATAAATAAAAAAGGCTGCCTTTTCAGACAGCCTACATCGAGCTAGGTGGTTATAATTAGTTTACTTTAATAAAGTCATTTTTTTAGTTTGAACCGTATTGCCGGCTTCCAATCGGTAAAAGTAAATTCCTGACGACAAATTCTCTGCTCTAAAATCAATTGTATAAGTACCAGCGCTCAGGTTAGAATTAACTAATTCTTTTACAACTTCTCCAATCAAATTATATACTTTTAGTTTTACGGCAGAATTTGAGGGCAATGTAAATTTAATCTGTGTAGAAGGATTAAACGGATTTGGATAATTCTGAGATAATGCAAAATCTGTTGGCGTTTTAATTTTATCAGTTCCAGTTGTTGAGCTAGGTGATAATGTGAAGTTTGCTGAATTTGTAATTGATGTACTCAAATCAATATCTAAAGATTTACTTTGAGAGCCGTATTCGATAGTTGAAGCACTTATAGTGAATGAGCCGCTGTTTAATCCATCAATTCTATAATTTCCATTTTCATCTGTCAAACTATAACCAGTAACGTCACCATCAGCATTAAGAGCTTTAACTGTAACGCCTGCTAAAACCTGATTTTGACTGTTATTAATCGTTCCGGTAACAACGCCGGGCATATTTATAAAGCTTACAGGTTCTAAAGTTGCGTTAATATCACTTCTGTCAGTTGTTAATTGTATTTTTTGAGCTGATTCCCAATTTTTAGCATCATCATAGTATTCCGGTATATAATCTTTTGCAACAAAATAAATATAGTAGCTTGTATCCCTTAATCCATTTACAGAATAATAACCGTCTTCATCTGTAGATGTTATGTTGAAACTATTATGTTTTACTCCCTGTACTATTACTGCAGACTTTAATATTGGTTCACCAAGTTCATTTGTTACTCTTCCACTTATTGTTAAATGGTTAACTGTACCAACGGATTTTAAGGTAAATCCTATGTCTGAAAAATTAGAATTGTTTGTAGCTTCGAGTACAGTTGCATCAAAATAGTTATCTTTTTCGTTATAATATTCAGGATAGTAACCTAATTTTACGGCACTCACTTTAAATTTATTGTTAAGTTCCGGAACATTAAAAGTAACAGAGTATTTACCGTCTTGATCTGTAAAGGTATTATATTCATTAACTAACCCCATTATTGGTCTATCCAAAATTAAAACCGAAACCAAAGCATCTTTTAAAGGTTGATTATCCTGATCTTTAACATAACCTGAAACAGTTGTGGTGAAATTATTGGAGGTATTAAAATTGAAATTAATATTTTCTACGGTTTGATTTTCGACCACAGTAATTGATTTAGCGTCTTCAATGTTTGTTACATTGTCAAAGTATTTATATGAATATCTGTATAAAAAATCAGAATTAGCTAAAAATGCTTTTACATAGTAAGAACCCGGTGAAAGCGATACTTTATAGGTTCCATCAGTATAGGTGGAAGTTTTATTGAAGTGAAAGAAATTATCAACAGGAATAAATTCTAACCTAACACCATTAATAGGATTACCATCGTCATCTGTTATCTTTCCCGAAATATAGCCGACTATTGATGAGTGAATTGGTCTGAGAGAAATATCAAATACCACATTTTGATTATCAACAGAAACTTTTTCCATAGATGGAAAATATTCATCAATGTGAGTTGTTAAAAAATAATCTCTATTACCTTTTAGTCCGGCAAAAGAATAATTACCCGAAGCATCCGAAGTTGTTTGTTCAAAGAAAATACTGCCGATGCCAACCATAGAAATATTTGCATCAGCTAATGGAGAACCAGTTTCCTTATTTTTAACAATGCCAGAAATGGAATAAAGATTATCTGAACTACCAGGAGTTAGAGCAATATCAAATGTTATCAACGAATTTTGTTCAACCTCAATATTATCTGTAAAAACTGCATAACCATTTGCAGAACATTTCAAGAAGTAATCGCCTTTCATAATATCTTCAAAGGAATACTTGCCGTTTGAGCCGGTTGTAAATTTGTGAATTTGGATACCCCATAAATACAATGAAACTGATGCGTTACTTATCGGTAATTGAGTATTAGCATCTTTTACGGTGCCGGAAACAAGATTATCAACACCGAATGATCTTTTTTCTATTCCAAAATTAAGATTTTGAGTTTCTATTGAAATATTATACGGACCAAAATGCTCTGAATTATAAAGCGCTGCAACCACATGAACTCTGTAAAAACCTGCAGCAAGATCAATTGAATATTTACCGTCATCTTTTGTATTTGTAATGGATACTTCGCCTGAAACCGTATCCTTAAAAATAACTTGTGCATGATCAACTGGTAAATTTGTTTTAGAGTTGAAAACTAAACCGGAAACATTAAATGCAAATAGGGATTGGATTCCTAAAAGCATTAGCAAAAAAAGTATATGAATTGCACGCACGTTTTTTCCTTTCTATCATTATTATTCAATTCAGTTAATCCATTATTATTAGATAAACTACTATTTATTTATATCAACTATAAGTACTCGTTCTTCGTTGAAAATATTTTTAACAATCCCCATCTCAACTGACTTCTAATACAATAGTTGAATAATCTTAAAGAAAGTGACAATCCTGGTAAATTGTTTGATAAGTTAATCTATCTCAATATGAGATAGAATATTTTGTGGTTTTGAGAAATTTTTCGTTCGGCTGAATAAGAAAAAAGCCGGTACTTGATAGTATCGGCTTTATTTCAGATTGAAAAGTTAAATTATCTACTTCAGCAGCATCATTTTTTTTGTTTGAACCATATTGCCTGCTTCCAATCGGTAGAAATAAATTCCTGATGGCAAATACTCAGCTCTAAAATCAATAGTATAAGTACCAGCGCTAAGGTTAGAATTAACTAATTCTTTTACAACTTCTCCAATCAAATTGTAAACAGTTAACTTTACATTAGAATTAGATGACAATGTATAATTAATCTTTGTTGAAGGATTAAACGGATTTGGATAGTTTTGTTCTAATGAAAATTCGCCCGGAACGATACTTTCGTTTTCAGCATCCGTTGGCTGTGTTACACTTAAAGTGAAATCAATATTCACTAAAGCTGAAGAACTAAGATTTACATTTACCGGCTGAGACTGAGTATTAAAATATAATAATGATGCATCAATCTTAAACTCACCATCTCCCAAACCATTTATTGCATAATATCCATTTTGATCTGATATTACATAGGTTAACGCTTCGTTTTGTGAATTTTTTACGAGTACTGTAACGCCCTGCAATATTTTGCCTTCAGCATTTTTTGTATAGCCATGTATTTTGCCAATCATATTCATAACCTGCAAAGGCGAAAGTTCTGCATCAATATTTTTTACATTTGAAGCAACTTTAATTACAGTCGCATCTTCCCAGACAAATGCGTTATCATAATATTCGGGTATAAAATTAGCAGCGCTAAATCTAACGTAATATGCACCCTCTTTTAGTCCAGCTAAAGTATAGAAACCTGAACTATCCGCAAACGTGCTAACTGAGTCGCCATCGTTACTTATAGCTGTTATTAAAGCGTTTGTAATTGGAAGACCTAAATTATTTGAAACTTTACCGCTGATTGAGAATGGATTAGTATTGTTAAGAGGAGCTAAAGTAAAATCAATATCGCTGATGTTTGTATCGCTAATAACGGTAAAAATTAAACTTTCTGAAAAACTTGCTGTTTCTCTATAAAACTCGGAATAATAATTTTCATAATGTCCGCTCAACTTAAATTTGTTGCTTTCTGAGGTTAAAACAAAATTGAAATCATATTTTCCGTTTTGATCCGTAGTTAAAGTTAGAACAGGTTTAAAACCATTAGCCATTTCTTTCCAGATTTGTACAGAAGCATAAGGAAGCGGATTGTTGTTTTCATCCTTTACAGTGCCGGAGATATTAACATCATTTCCATTAGGTGAATTTAATTGAAAATTAATATTACCAAGTGTCTGTCCATCATTAACTTTTAGAAGTTTTGCATCTAAAAATGACTCGCCATTTTCGTAGAAATAAGTATTATATCTAAACGTTAAAGTATTAAAATAGAAAATGCGCACGTAAAAATAACCGGGTTGTGTTTTTATGTTATAATTTCCATTTTCATCAGTAGTTACAAAATTAAAGTAACTTTCTTCCTCTAATTTATAATACTGAATTTCAGCATTTTTTATAGGGGTACCATCACTAAAAATTGCTTTACCTGCTATATATCCTACTTTTTCGCCGGTAGATGGATTTAATTTTAGATCAAGCAATATTGTATTATTTGTATAGGAGATAGACGAATCATTAAAAGATACAATAGTATCTAATTTTGTAAAGCCATCAGCGGTGATTGATAAAATATAAGTTAAATTTTGAAGTCTGCTAAAATTATACGACCCATCATTTTCCGTATAACTTTTTTGAATATGTTCAAAACCAAGTGCCGTTAATTTTATTTTTGCCTTTGCTATCGGCAATCCACCTGCACTGGAAGTAACTTTACCTATAAGTTTAAAGGGAAGATTAAGGTTTCCCTGAACTAAAGAAAAATTCATGTTAACAACATTTTCCTTTACTGCAATTGGTCCAAAAATTTGGGGACGGTAAAACTCTGAGCTTATTGTAACAAAATATTCGCCAGCATTTAATTCAACATTGTAATTTCCGTTTAAATCTGTTCTGGCTGATGTAGCGCTTGCCGTTAAAGAATCTGTGGTGGAAAATAGCATTTCTGCATTTCCAACTGGTTGATTGGTCTTTGAATCGGATACTGTTCCCGAAACATTAAATGCTAAAAGAGATTGAAAGCCCAAAAGCATTAACAAAATAAACAATTGAATGTTCTTCATAGTTTCTCCTTTTTTTAGATAACTTTTTTATAATGAGTTAAAATCAACTCGAAAAATTTTAGCTTTTAATACAATAGTTGTAACACAAGAATTTTAGTGACATTAAACATTGCGGAAATTTTCATTCTCTACTGAATATTAAAATTTTAATTATTGTCTAAAGCGTAATGATTAAGCAAAAATTTGATCACAATTTTGTCTTTTGCAAGCGATAGTTAGGATTTAGGGCGGTGTTATTTTATTTTTGTGTCAAAACACACAAAACTTTTTTATGGGCAATAAATTAAAACAATGGCTTAAACAATCTAAATTTGAAAGTTTAGATCAAGAGGCGGCATTAAACATTTTTGTTACAGCTTATTTCCTTCGTTCAAAACACGAGGAAGTAATGAGCAGATACGGTTTAACTATGCCTCAATATAATGTACTTCGAATTTTAAAGGGCGCATATCCCAAAGGCTATCCTCGTTGTGATATAATTAATAGAATGATTGAACCGGCGCCGGATGTTACGCGTCTTATAGACCGGCTTATAAAAGATGATTTGGTTGAAAGATTTAATTTCGAAAGCGATAAGCGGCTTTCAATGACTAGAATCAGTAAAAAAGGGTTGGCTCTTTTGGATAATTCACAATCAGAAATAGAAAGTTTGAATTCATTTATTTCTTCAAAATTAAACAAAAATGAAAAAATTGAACTTTCTAGTTTACTTGAGAAAATTTATGGAGACTTTATTAAATAATTTCATTTTATTTTGTTGTAACTTTTTTAATTAAGTCTTTAATATTTACTTCAATAATCCTATTTTAAGCCAAGTTAAATAAAAAATAATTCAAAATGGACTTGATCCTTGTGACAGGTACCTTGATGTCTTTGTTAAAAATTAAAAACCTATCCATTTTCATCAAGCTATCATACCCAGGATAAATCCATAAACAAAAAGTAATTCGCATATTTCTTTGATGCATCAAGGAAGTCAAATTCCATTAATAATCTAAAATTTATATAGTAACCAAATGAATGCTGTAAAAGATTTTTTAAAGTATAAAGAAAACAAAAAGAAAATAAGCATAGTAACTTGCTATGATTATTGGTCTGCACTTATAATTTCTGAAAGTAATATTGATGCATTGTTAGTTGGAGACAGCGCAGCTATGGTAATGAACGGATATAGCAGCACTATATATGCGCATACGCAAATGATGCTTCATCACACTAACTCAGTAAAAAAAGGCGCTCCAAATAAGCTTATTATTTCAGACCTTCCGTTTCTTGAACATCGCAAAGGGAAGAAAAAGCTATTTAGTTCAGTGGATAAACTTATGAAAGCTGGTGCAAATGCAATCAAAATTGAAGGCGCTGACGGCAATCTTGAATTAATAACTTGTTTAACTTCGGCTGGTGTGCCGGTAATTGGGCATTTGGGCTTTACGCCGCAGCATATATTTCTGAAAGGTGGATACAAAGTCCAGGGGAAAACGAAAATAGAGGCAGATTTATTATTGCAGAATGCACAAAAATTGCAGGAAGCAGGATGCTTTGCATTAGTACTGGAAATGGTACCAGTTAAAGCAGCTAAAACAATTTCAGCAAATCTTAGTATTCCAATAATTGGAATAGGCGCTGGAAAATATACCGATGGACAGGTTCTTGTTCTGCATGATTTGTTAGGCTTTTACAATGATATAAATCCAAAGTTTGTTAGAAAATATTTGGATGGTTCATCGTTAATTAAAAATGCGCTTAACAAATTCCATCAAGATGTTGAATCCGGTGATTTTCCCTCGAGCGATGAAAGTTTTTTATGACTAAACTAATTAGAACTGTGTTAGAATGGAGGAATTGTAAACATCAAATTGCTAAGGAGAACAACTATCTCGGTTTTGTACCTACAATGGGTGCGCTTCACGATGGTCATTTCTCACTTATTAATAAATCCTTGACTGAAAATGAGTTTACTGTGGTAAGCATTTTTATCAACCCAGTACAATTTAATAACAGCGAGGATTATAATAATTATCCTAAAATCTTTGATGAAGATTTTTCAAAATTAAAAGCTAAAAAAGTTGATTTTTTGTTTTATCCTGATTTTAAAGAAATTTATCCTGACAATTATTCTTATAGTATTACTGAGAATAATTTTAGTAAAATATTATGCGGTAAATCGAGAAGCGGTCATTTTGAAGGTGTACTTACAGTTGTACTTAAGTTGATAAATATTGTAAAACCAAAAAATGTTTACTTTGGAGAAAAGGACTATCAACAATATCAGTTGATTAAAAATATGGTTGAATCTTTTTTTATAGAAACAAATGTTAATGCCTGCCCTACTATTAGAGAACACGACGGGTTAGCGATGAGCTCGCGAAATTTAAGATTAAATACAGAGCAGAGAAAATTAGCTCCTGAATTTTTCAAATTATTGTCATCAAATAAAACACTTACTCAAATCAAAAAAGAATTAACGGAATTTGGTTTTGTTGTTGATTACATTGAGGATATTGAAAATCGTAGATTTGGTGCTGTAATTTTAGGAAATGTGAGGTTAATTGATAATGTTAAAAAATAAAATACTCTTTATAATTTCAGGTTCTATTGCTGCGTATAAAAGCGTATATCTAATATCAAAACTTATTCAAGAAGGATTTGAAGTTAAAACTGTTTTAAGCCGTAATGCTTTAAATTTTATTGGGGCTGCTACACTGCAAGGTTTGACGCATAATAAAGTATTTATCGATAATTTTAATTCTGAATCGGTTATGGCTCATATTGAATTAACAAAGTGGGCGGATCTAACAATTGTTTGTCCCGCTACTGCCAACACAATAAACAAAATTGCACACGGGATTGCAGATAGTTTAATTACCTCTTTATTTCTTGCACACGATTGGAATAAACCTTATTTAATTGTACCTGCAATGAATTCCGCAATGTATAATCATCCTGCAACAAAAGAATCAATTACAAAACTAAAACAATGGGGTTTGCAAATTCTGCCAACCGATGAAGGCTTTTTGGCCTGTAAGGATTATGGTGCAGGCAAGCTGCTTGATCCGGATGAAATATTCGAAAGAATTAAAATCTCACTTCAGGTAGATTTTAGATCCCAAGAAAGGTTAAAATTATTAATTACTTCGGGCGGTACAAAGGAATCAATTGATACTGTTAGGTATATTTCAAATTTAAGCACTGGCAAAACAGGTGCTGCGATTGCAAATTATTTTAACAGACGTAATAATAATGTTACTGTTCTATTAGCCGAAGATGCTCATCAACCTTCCAAAGGATGCAATGTCAAGTTCTTTAGGAGTTTTGATGATTTAAATAATTTATTACAAAACATTTTATATGAACAGCACTTTGATGCAATTATTCATCTTGCCGCTGTTGCCGATTATTCTGTGGTGAATTTTTCTGCAGGTAGTGAAATATTTGATGCTCCATATAATTTAAAAATATCTTCTGAATTTCCTGAAATTCAATTAAAACTTAAAAAGAACTTAAAAATCGTAAACAAACTTAAAGACTATTCACAAAATAAAAATATTAAAATTGTTGCATTTAAGCTTACTGACGGCAGCATTAGCAATGATATTCAGCAGGAAGCGGTTTCTATCTTGTTTAATGAATCCAAAGTTGATTTTGTTGTCGCAAATGATCTTTCAGACAGGAAAGAAGGGGATATTCAAAATAACTTTAAAGTTTATTCGGACAAAAATTCTTTCTTAGTTTGCAAAGATGTAAATGAGCTATCGATTAATTTAGAAAAACTATTAATTGAGGTTATATGATACTTTGTATTGATGTTGGTAATACACAGATGCATGCTGGAGTTTATGATGGAAATTTATTTGTAACTCATTTTCGTAAAACTACCCGGCAATCTTTATCTTCGGATGAAATGGGAATCTTTTTACGCACTGCAATAAAAGAAAATAATTTCAATCCCGATAGTATTATGGGCATTACAATTTGCAGTGTTGTTCCTGATTTAAACCATTCTTTAAGAAGCGGTTGTATAAAATATTTTAATATAGAACCATTCTTTTTGAAGGCAGGAACAAAAACAGGCTTAAAAATTAAATATAAAAATCCACTTGAAGTTGGCTCTGATAGAATAGCTAACGCAATAGGTGCAATTGATTTGTTCCCGGATAGGAATATTATTGTTATAGATTTTGGAACAGCAACAACATTTTGCGCCATAAGTAAAACCAAAGAATACCTAGGCGGTGTAATTATTCCAGGCGTTCGTATATCTATGGAAGTTTTAGTTTCAAAAACAGCACAACTCCCTGCAGTTGAGATTAAAAAACCTGATTCAGTTTTAGGTAAATCTACAATTGAAAGTATCCAATCCGGCTTATTTAACGTGCAAGTAGGAACTGCGCGTGAACTAAAAAATAAAATAGCTTCAGAAGTTTTTAATAACGATGAACCTGTTATAATAGGAACTGGTGGTTTTTCTGCACTTTTTGAAAGTGAAAAAATATTTGATTTGCTTTATCCAAATCTTGTTCTTAAAGGTTTGTTACTTGCTTATTATCAAAATCAAAAAAGGAGCTAATATAAATGAGAATCTCTTTATTAAAATCAAAACTACATAAGGTTTGCGTTACAGGTGCTGATCTAAATTATGAAGGCTCTATCTCAATTGATCCCAAACTTTATAAAGCTGCCGGAATGTGTACTTATGAAAAAGTTGATATTTATAATATAAACAACGGGATGAGGTTTTCAACTTATATAATTGAAGGAAGGGAAAGTGAGATTTCTCTAAATGGAGCAGCAGCAAGATTAGTTCAAAAAGGGGATCTGCTAATTATTGTTAGTTATGCTGAATTAGAAATGGATGAGGTAAGCCAGCATAAACCAATTATTATATTTGTTGATGAATTAAATCGTGTTAAGGAGATTATTAAAAAATATTGAAAACAGATATATCGGATTTCTCTTTGATGAAATTATGTTTTGATCTTGCAAAAGGCGGTGAAGGATTTGTAAGTCCAAATCCATTAGTTGGAGCCGTTATTGTAAAAAACAAAAAAATAATAGGTAAAGGATATCATCAAGAATTTGGGAAGCCGCATGCAGAAGTTAACGCAATCAATAGTTGTACCGATAATCCAGAAGGCGCAACTTTATATTGTAATTTAGAACCCTGTTCACATACATCAAAAAAAACTCTGCCTTGCGTTCCAATTATTATTAAATGCGGCATTAAAAAAGTAGTAATCTCCAATACTGATCCAAATCCTGCAGTAAGCGGTAAAGGCATACAAGCATTAAAAGATGCCGGACTGGAAGTTGTTACTGAAATAATGAGGGATGAAGGTTTTGAAATAAATCGTTTTTTCTTAACTCATATTAAAAGAAAACTTCCGTATGTTACTCTAAAGATTGCGAGAAGTTTAGATGGTAAGATTGCTGCGGGCGATAAAAGAATTAAAATTACAGGCGAAATTGCAGATGTTTTTACACACTCTCAGCGCTCAATTTATGACTCCGTTCTTGTTGGCAGAAACACGATTGATATTGATGATCCTGAATTAAACGTTAGGAGAGTTGAAGGAAGAAATCCCAAAAGGATAGTTATTGATGGTGAATTAAATGTAAATCCCAAATCTAAATGTTTTAACGATGCTGACGGGCGGAATACAATTATTATTACTAGCGATAAAAAGCACAATGAAAAGATCAGAATTTTTGAAAACAAGGAAGTGAATATTATTAAGTTAGCTGCTAAAGACGATGGAAAATTAGATTTAAAAAAAATTCTTTTAATTCTTTATCAAATGAACATTGCGTCTATTTTTGTGGAGGGCGGCAAAGAAATTTTTTCACAATTTATTAATCAAAAACTTTTTGATGAATTAATAATTTTGCAATCCGCTAAAATTTTAGGTAAAGGAACATTAGATTTTGAAAGTAAAAACTCATATAGCTTAAAATTACATTCAGTTGAAAGATATGGTGATGATATTAAATCAGTATTCAGGAATAAAGACTTTGGAATAATTTAGTTATTATGTTTACAGGCATTATTGAAGAAATAGGACACATTAAAGAAATTAGCCACATTCGAGGTGGCACAAGGATTAAAATTTCCTGTTCAAGTATTCTTGCTGAAATGAAAGAAGGTTGTTCGATTTGCGTAGGCGGAGTATGTTTAACTGCTGTAAAAATTGATAATGATGGATTTTGGGCGGAAGCTGTTGGAGAAACTTTAGCTAAATCAACTTTTAATGAACTTTGCAAGAACTCTTCAGTTAATTTAGAAAGAGCTTTAAGATTTAACGATCGTTTAAATGGGCATTTAGTTCAGGGACATGTTAATGGAACAACAAAAATTATTCAATTAAAACAGATTGGCGAAAATTATATTCTAAAATTTTATCTGCCAATTGAATTTCTTAAATATGTTATTTTAGAAGGCTCGATAACGATTGATGGAATTAGCTTAACAGTTGCTGGACTAAATGAAACTGAAATAACATTATCAATAATTCCATACACCTTTAATAACACAACTCTTAAATATAAAAAAGCGAACGATTATTTGAATTTTGAAGTTGATATGATAGCGAAATACTTAGAAAGGTTTGTTAATTCAAATATAAATGATGCAAAACTTACTGAAACCAAATTAAAAGAAATGGGTTATTGATGGAAGATTTAGTTAAATTTGAAGATTATTCGTTGATTGAAGATGCGGTAAATGCCTTTAAACATGGCGAAATGGTAGTAATAGTTGACGATAAAGACAGGGAAGATGAAGGTGATCTGGTGATGGGTGCTGAGTTTGTTAAACCGGAAAGTATAAATTTTATTACTCTTGAAGCAAGAGGACTTTTATGTGTTTCAATTACTGAGAAAAGAGCGGAAGAACTAAAACTTGAGTATATGGTTAGTAACAATACTGCGTTTCATAATACGCCATTTACTGTGTCGGTAGATTATAAGCATGGAACTACGACGGGTATTTCGGCTTTTGATCGAGCAGCAACGATTAAAGCTTTGGTTGAATCAACGAATGCAGATGATTTTGCCAAACCTGGGCATATTTTTCCATTAGTTTCTAAAAATGGTGGAGTTCTAAAAAGAGCTGGCCACACCGAAGCCGTTGCTGATCTTGCAAAACTTGCAGGCGTTTTTCCTGCAGGGGTTTTATGCGAAATACTCGATCACGATGGTTCGATGGCTAAAGGGGAAAAACTTCTTAACTTTGCCCGCAAGCACAAACTGAGGATTATCACTATTGCTGATTTAATTCAATTCCGCCGCAGACGTGAAAAATTAGTAGAAGTTGTTTCAATTGTTGATATGCCTACAAAATATGGATCATTTAAATTACATCTTTATAAGAATCAAATTGATCCTTTGGATATTTCTTTAGCTCTTGTAAAAGGAACTATTAGTAAAGATAAACCTACTCTGGTTAGAGTACATTCGGAGTGTTTAACCGGCGACATTTTTGGTTCAAAAAGGTGCGATTGCGGAGATCAACTTGAAGCTGCATTCAAACTGATTGAAAAGGAAGATAGTGGAGTAATTCTTTATATGCGTCAGGAAGGAAGAGGAATCGGGTTGGTTAATAAGATATTAGCATACAAGTTGCAGGATAACGGAAAAGATACCGTTGAAGCTAATGAACAACTAGGATTCAAAGCTGATCTGAGAGAATATGGTATTGGAGCGCAAATACTAACTGATTTGGGTTTAGGAAAAATTAAACTGTTAACTAACAATCCAAAAAAAATAATCGGTTTAAATGGTTTTGATCTTGATATTGTTGAAAGAATTCCATTGGAAATAAAACCGGATATTAACAATAAAAAATATTTAGAAACTAAACGTAATAAGTTAGGACATTTACTAAACAATTTGTAAAAGGAGATAAAATGCTAACAAAAATCGAAGGCAATTATAATGCAAGTGGAAAAAAAATTGCTATTATCGTATCAAGATTTAATGAAACAATATCCAACAGCCTTTTAGCAGGTGCAATGGATTGTATTTTAAGACATAATGGAAGCGATGAGAATATCATCATAGTGTATGTGCCTGGCGCTTACGAGATTCCTTTAACCGCAAAGAAAATTGCAAAATCAAAAAAATATGACGCTGTAATTTGTGTTGGAGCTGTGATACGTGGTGCTACTCCACATTTTGATTTAATTGCCGCCGAAGTTTCCAAAGGTATTGCTCTTGCAGGATTTGAAAGCGAAATCCCTGTTATCTTTGGAATAATAACATCTGATTCAATTGAACAAGCATTGGAAAGAGCAGGAATAAAATCTGGTAATAAAGGATGGGATGCAGCTTTATCCGCAATTGAGATGATCGATGTATTTAGTAAATTATCTTAACTTATTTAGTAGTTAATTTAACTCGAGAATAATGAAACTTTTATTGCAAAGGATTAAATGTTTTTTTTAAACCCCGCAGTTTTGTTTGGACTTTTAGCTGCCTCGATTCCAGTTATAATTCATCTTTTTAATTTGAGAAAACTTAAAAAGATTGAATTCAGTACACTTACGTTCCTCAAAGAACTGCAGAAAAACAAAATTCGCAAAATTAGATTAAAGCAATGGCTGCTGCTTGCGTTGCGTGTTTTAATTATTCTTTTTCTTGTAATGGCATTTGCGCGCCCCGCATTAAAAGGCATTCAAATCGGCGGTACAACTTCATCAGCAAAAACCACCGCAGTTTTTATTTTAGATGATACATTCAGCATGTCAGTTGTTGATCAGAAAGGCTCTTACTTCAATCAGGCAAAGGAGATTATAAATAAAGTAATTTCGCAGCTGCAGGAAGGCGATGAAGTTTGCTTGATATTGATCTCAAATCCTGAGGTTGAAAAAAAGTTAACTTCAAATCTGGCAGAGTTTATAAAATCAAATGATCAACTTGATTTATCATATTCTTCAGGCGATATACATTCCGCTGTTGTAAAAGCAGCACAAATTATTTCGGAAAGCAAAAATTTTAATAAAGAGATTTATCTGATAACCGATTTTCAAAAAAATAAAATCAACAAAGAAAATCTTAAAAGTGATTTAAGCGAACTGCTAAATGAAAGCATTAAATTTTATTCTTTTAATCTTGCAGACAAAGAAGTTTTCAATGTTTCTATTGATGATCTGAAAATTGAAAACCAGATTTTTGAAAAAGATAAGCGGGTAAACTTTTCTGTAACTATAACAAACAATTCAAATCAAGATGTTAACAGCGCAGTGGTTTCATTGTTTTTGAATAAAGAACGCTCTGCACAAAAAAGTTTTGATGTTTCAGCAGGTCAATCTTCAATTGTAGAAATTGAAGCGGTTCCTAAATTAACAGGATTTATTGATGTTACAGCCGAAATTGAATCCGACGAAATTGAACAGGATAACAAACGATTTGCAAATATTTATATAAACGATAAAATATCTGTGGCGCTGTTTTCTGAAAACTCATCCGATTTATCTTTTGTTGATCTGGCGCTGCAAACAGCAGGTGAAACTCAATTTGAAATCGAAAGAAAAAGTGTTTCTCAAATTAATTCGCAGCAATTAAGTAAATATAAAACAATAATTCTTTCTGCCGTTTCACTTTCCTCTGGCATTGAACAACTTAAAAATTATATCGCAAACGGCGGTGGATTGGTTTTGTTTCCATCTTCAAATACAGATGCAGGAAAGTTAAATCAAATGTATTCGCAATTAGGATTGGCAATTAACACAGTGTTTGTTGGAAAACCGGGCGGCAGCGATTTGAAAATTAAATTTGATAAAACAGAATTTAATCATCCGGTATTCCAGAATATTTTTCAAAATGAAGAGAAAAAAAAAATTGAATCGCCGGAACTAAATGCTTACTACAAAAATTCATCAAGCGGAAATCAAATAATTTCTTTGATTGATGGCTCATCATTTTTGAGTGAATATAAAATTGGCAAAGGAAAAATATTTGTATTTAATTGCGTTCCGGTTTTAAGCCACAGTGATTTTCCTGTTAAAAGTATATTTGCACCGCTTATGAATAAATCGGTGGTTTATTTATCTGCAAAGCAGCGTGATGAAAATATTTTTACTGCAGGCAGTCAGGTTAATATTAATGTAAGCAATTCAAACTTTCCGCAAATAAAAATAGTTAAACCTGATAGCTCTACTGAATTTATAAACCTCGATAAAACGGATGCAAAAAATTATATCTCGTATTCAAATACAAACATTGCCGGAAATTACAAGTTTTATTCCGGCGCAAATTTAATTGATGATATTTCAATCAATACAGATGCGACTGAATCAAAAATCGAATATTCCGTTAAATCCGAGTTTGATGATTATCTGAAGCAAATAAATTATTCGGGCAGTTACTTTGAAATTGATAAAGCAAGTAACATAACCGAAAAAATATTACAGGCAAGATTCGGTTCAGAATTGTGGAGATATTTTTTAATTGCTGCAATTGTCTTAGCTTTAATAGAGATGAGGATAGCAAAAAACACAAAGAAAGAAATTGAAGGAATTAATCAGGCGATTAGCTGAACAAAAGTTTAACGTAAGCAGAAGAAATTATTCTGCGGCTGAAATATTAAAAATAATTTTATGATTGAAATAATAAAAAAAATAACAGAGCGAGCAATGCTCGTTTCACTTGATACAAAAGAATTCAGCAAAGAAGTTGTTGAAGAACACCTTGCGGAACTTGAAGAACTTGCAAACACAGCGGGCGCAGAAACAATTTTCAAAATTATACAAAGCAAAGCGCGGATGGATTCGGCATATTACATCGGCAAAGGAAAAGCGGAAGAACTCGCGCAGCTTATCGAGCTTAACGATATAAACATTGTAATATTTGATGATGATTTAACACCGGTTCAAGTAAGAAATCTTTCGGATCTTTTTAAAAGAAAAGTTATTGACAGAAGCGGCTTGATCTTAGATATTTTTGCTTCGCGCGCAAAGACTAAAGAAGCAAAAACTCAAGTTGAACTTGCTCAGCTTCAATATTTACTCCCGCGTTTAACACGCGCATGGACGCACCTTTCAAAGCAATACGGCGGTATTGGCACAAAAGGACCCGGCGAAACACAGATTGAAACCGACCGAAGAATTATACGAACCCGAATTAGCCATTTAAAAGAAAAACTGAATGAAATTGAATCCAACCGGTTAACGCAAAGCGCCGGAAGAAAAAATGCAATGCGCATTGCAGTAGCAGGATATACAAATGCCGGCAAATCAACATTGTTTAACATTTTAACAAGCGCAGATGTTTTTGCCGAAGATAAATTATTTGCAACTCTCGATTCCACAACGCGCTCTCTTGAAGTTCACGATACCGAAAAAATCTTAATAAGCGATACGGTTGGTTTTATCCGCAAACTTCCGCCGCAGCTTGTTGCATCGTTCAAAAGCACACTTGGCGAAGTTAGAGAAGCAGATATTATTTTTCATGTTGTGGATGTTTCGCATCCGTTTTATGAGGATCATCTTAAAGTTGTTGAAGATACTTTAAAGGAATTTGGAAGCAAGGATAAAAAAGTAATAAGAATATTTAATAAAATAGATTTGATAAAAGATAAATCAAAAATTGATTTTATTAGAAATGCTCACAAAGAAAGTATTATGATTTCGGCAAAGCGGGGAATAAATATAACTGCCCTTAATTCGCTGTTAAAAGAGTTGATTGAAGACAGCTTTGTTGAAACAAAGATCAATCTTAAAATAACCGACTCAAAAATTGTATCGCAAATTCATTCGCTTGCTGAAGTAATGAAAACAGTTTACGATGAAGGTGGTATTCAAATTCATTTCAGGACAAGTAAACAGAATTCAGAAAAAATTAAGAAGATTGTAAAAGTTTAAGTGCTTCCGTTCGCATAGTATAAAATTGAAACTAAACCTTCACTCAGTCAGCAGTTGAAGCTTCGTATCGCTTCTTTTAGTTATCAAATTAGAAAAGTTTTAAAGGAGATAACAGTTTTTCTCAATAGAATACATTCATATTTCGAGGATGATACATTCAAAAAGGTGTTCTTATTAGTTTATGGAGATATTTCTAAAATAGAAGTGTTATGCAAATGCAAAATTGGACTGTTGCTTTATCTCATTTATAAATTATTTTTCAAACTCAAACACAATTAAAAGCTAAACAAGTAAAACAGTTTAGTTTTATAGATTTTGTTTTTTCAACTAAGTTTAAATTCTTATCGTTAATCTTACAGAATTGATTGGAGGTTAAATACATAAGTATTTAAGTGAATTATTGAGAATATTGCGAGTTTTGTATTTAGATTACCAGGGTCCGCCTGCTGCACTAATTTGAGTGTGAATATCTGTAGGAGTAATAGTAAACATAATATTGATTGACCCGGGAAAACTAGTTTGGTAATCCCAGTTCATAGCATTAATTACCAGCTTATTGGGGTTTGAGTAATCCGCTTCATAATCTGCAACTGCTGTGCTGCAAGACTGCCCGTCAGTACTAATTACAGGATAAGCGCGTGGGAATTCCCATCCTGTAAAACTACTGCCGCCGCCGCCAATGGTAGCTGGTTTTTTATAATATTGCTGTGCTAAAGTAGCAAATGAAGTTCCTTCTGTTACCATAATTTCAATTTGAGCCACACGTTCATTTACAGTAAAAAGTTGAATACCTATAACTACAGCTAAGCCTGCTATAATTACACCAAGAATAATCAATAATAATTGCTGCTGTCCCATGGTGATTTAATTACCTCCTATTTAAGAATAATTAATATCTATAATCTAAAAAGTACTCAACAAATCATTATTAAGTAAGTTCAAACCAGATAGATTATCTTTCTTATTTGAAAAATATAAATGAATTGAATAATTTCCTATAAAAATTTGAAATAATTCAAATAATTATTTTTATAGCAATAATAAAATGCTGCTGTTAAAGCTTATTACTATATGGACAATGTCGGCATCCGCTGCCGCAGCAGTAACCGCGCTTCAATAAAAACTCTGCTGTTAATACTGCAAAACCAGTATCTGGATCTATATAAATATCATTTTGATGTTCAATTGCTTCTTTATGAAGATTTAATATTTCATCATATTTTGGATAGTTTTTATTTAACCGCGATATTTTGTAAAAATTTTCTTTTGAATTTAATTCTGCCATGTATTTATTTTTTATTTCAATTTGGTGCCAAATATATAAAAGAGTTGCAACTTTTTGCAGTAAACCTTTTAAAACATTTTTATGCCACTTATCACTAGTAAATTTACTTGATAATTTAAGTTAGTGCACTACAGAAAATATTTAATATTTTGCTTTATAGAATTTAAACCTTTGAAATATTTTTTATGTCTAAAATAAGGTTTAACATTTGGGCTTAGTTAGTTAAAAACAATTCTTAGTTTATTTATTTAATTCAGGAGGTTACATGTTCATCAATAAATTACTTTTTGCGGCATTACTATTATTTATCTCACCGTTTATTGTTTCGCAAACCGATTCAACAAAATTGGATGATGGTGAATGGGAATGGTACTGGGAAGATTATGATGATTGGGAATACTGGGATCTGGAATTTGGATTTAAAGAAAAACGTCCGGCTATTTCGCTTAATTATGGATTTGCCGAACTTTCGCGCGAAGATGTTCAATCACAGTTTGTTGATCCTAATCTTATTGAACTTAAAATTGGATTTATAAGAGATAGACAGGCATGGGAATCTGAAAGTATTATTAAACACAGTTATAAATATTTGTTTTTAAGTAATGAATCAAATAACCTTTCCGGCAAAGAAGCAACAGGAAATGAAATTGAATCCAAAATGTGGAGATTTGGATATGGTAATTCAAGCGGTTATGGATATAAGGTTGGTGAAAGCGCTTCGATAATACCTTATTATACATATACAATTAACTGGACAAATATTGATTTTAATAATCCGGGAAATCTTGCATTTGTTCCTGAGGCAGATCAAATAATTATGGGCTACTATGATGAATCATTCCGGTTTGGAACAAGTACGGAAGGCGGCGTTAGAGCTAAATTAATCAAAAATCTTATTTTGGATGCTGGTTATGAAAGAGCAATTGTTTTTCAGCGGCATCTTTTCTGGAAGTGGGCGGGCAGTGCGGTTATTGAATCCATTGCACAAAGCTTGGTTGATGAATTTGTAGAAGAGGTTTTCGATTCATCACCGGCGGCAGCACCAATCGTAAGCTTTCTATTAAAGAACGGATTAGCTTACGGTATTTATGAACTGCGACAGGATAAAATGAACTGGCCCTTCCCGAGTGAAGCGCCTGTTTCCTATGATCAATTTAAGTTTGGCGTAACTTTTGTTTTCTAAAATTAGATTTTTTGCGGCTGTACATTCGCACAGGTTTTAGCGAATGTACAGTTGTATTATTATTTGTTGTTGTTGATTAGAAATTATTCAACAAACTTTCACAAGAGGTAATATCGTTTTTCCCAATATCAATCGTGATAACTTTTCTGTGATTATCAATCAAAGCTTGTCTATCGCCAAGTGCCTGTGCTTTTATTAAAACACCAAATGTGATTGATGATTTTTCACTGCCTGCATTATCCGGAATTGGAATATCGTCTTGAGTTGCTGCAATAAATTGAATAAAATATCCGTTGCCAGCATCGCCTTTGTGAAGCTGCCCTGTTGAATGTAAAAATCTTGGACCAAAGCCAAGTGTGGTTGCAACCATGTATTTCTTTTGAATTGATGTTCTTAGTTTTTGCAGCATTTCGGTGTTTTTTTCATCCGGAGTTAAATAGGCTTGAATTGAAACGTAATTTTTTCCGCCTTCACAATCTTCAAGAAAGGATGCCAAAACATTTTTGATAGATTTTGTTTTAACATCACCAAAAATCTTTATACCTTCTTCATTAATAACAGATAATAGCTCGGTAAGTTTTCCATTTTCCTGATATTCTTTCATCATCTGGCGGGCTACTATTTTTGCAGATTCTACATTTGGCTGATCGTAAGGTTGTATTTGCATAAGCCATCCTGCTATAGCGGTTGCAAATTCCCACAGAAAAAACTGGCTGCCGATTTGGGAAAGTTCTCCAATTCCATTTAATTCGGTCGGATCAAGTTCAAGTTCAAGTTCAATAAATGTGTGTCCTGCCGATTTCAATTTTACAACTTTATCATCAAAGGACGCACTGTCCTTTATTTTTATATAAACAAATAAACGATCGTTAGAATAAAATTCGGGCGATTCTAATGATTCAAGATCAACAGGTAAAATGCCTTTGCCGATTTTTCCGGTACTTTCAGCTATCAACTGCTCAACCCAGCAGCCAAAATGTTTTAACTCCGGTGGAATTATAAAAGTTAACTTGTCTTTTCCCTGCGCTGCATAAATTCCCATCAACAAACCAACAACAGCAGGAATATTTTTGGTAATTTCTTTACCGGATTTTTTTGCAAGTATTATTTCATCTTCGGCGCTTGCAATTACTTTGGCAATATCAACGCCAATCAAAGCCGCAGGCACAATGCCGAATAAAGATAATGCGGAAAACCTTCCCCCAATATCCGGATCGTTGAGAAAAATTTTTCTAAAGTTTAAATCTTCGGCAACTTTTTGCAATCCGCTTCCCGGATCTGTAATAGCAATAAAATGTTTACCAGCTTTTTCTTTACCCAAAACGTGACAGGCATAATTGTAAAAGAATTTCATAAAGGAAAATGTTTCTACTGTTCCGCCTGATTTTGTTGATATAATGTAAAGTGTTTTTTCAGGATTAAACTTTTTAACATAGTCCATTATATATTGCGGATCTGTTGAATCCAAAACTGCCAAATTTAAATATCCATCTTTAACTCCGAACGTCATTCTAAAAACTTCTGGTGCTAATGATGATCCTCCCATTCCCATCAACAAAGCATTTGTAAAGCCAGCTGATTTTACATCATCAACAAAATCATAAATTTCTTCAAATGATTTTTTTGTAACTGAAGGACTATCAAGCCAGCCGAGACGGTTGGAAATTTCTGTTGGTTCATTGCTCCAGACTGTGTGATCTTTTTTCCAGATTCTTTCAATCACATTTTCATCATTTAATTTCTTAATCCACTTTTCAAGCAATTTTGAATTTTCATCAATTGAGTATTTTAATAACATTTTTGTCCTTTAATATTTATTTTTTTTAATTAAATATAAGTAGAATTTTAATAATTGAGTGATTAACTTTAAGAAGTAGAAAAAAGTAAGCTCTATTTAATTACAATTTATTGTCGCAAGTATAAATACTTGCTTTTTAAAAAAAGTTTTTATTTCAGTTACTATTTATCATTTAATAACTTAAAGGAAAATTATGAGGAATTTTTTACTTTTTATTTTATTTGTTTCTCAATACATAACATTACTTTACGCACAGGATTTTTATTACTATGAGGGCAGACGAATTGACCTTCAAAGAAGGGCTGATAAAATAGCTGTAGTATTGAAAAACAATGGCATTGGGGAATCTCTTTCTCAGCAAAGTATAAAAACACAACTTGGTTCAAGCGATGAACTCAAAAAACTTTCTGATAAAGTTTATCTGATAAATTTTAAGAACCAGGAGAGCGATAATTTTATAAACCAGAAAAATGATGCTTTAAATTCCCTAAAGGATATTATAAAATTTTCCACGCCTGTTTATTACGGTGAATCTAAAAAAGTAACTCAAATCCCTACCGATGAATTTGTTGTAAGACTTTACAGCAATGTTGACAAAGCAAAACTTGAGGAGCTTAATCAAAAATACAAATGTGCTGTAATAAGAAACATTGGCGATGAAAAAGGTTTTTTGCTTAAATCAAATGATGAAGTTAATCTTAATGCTTTGCAGCTTTCCGATTTATATTATCAAACAGGTTTTTTTGAATATTGTGAACCTGATTTTATGTACCCGGATAATTGCCTATTTAATTACGACCCTAACGATCCGCAGTTTGTAAATCAATGGGCGTTAAAAAACACTAGCCAATCTACAGCAACTGAAGGCAATGCAGGCGGCGGTGATCTAACTACTTCTGCTGGAATTTCTGGTGCTGATATGGATGTGTATCTTGCGTGGGACTATGTTACTGGAAACAACAACGTTATTGTCGGCGTTTTTGATACAGGTATTGATGCAGAGCATCCTGACCTTAGTCCAAACTTAATTGCAGGATATGATGCCGTAAATAATGTGAATTCTGTTACCACAGACCCTGAAGGACATGGAACTTGTACTGCTGGAATAATAGGAGCAAGAACAAATAACGAAATTGGTGTTGCAGGTATTGCCGGCGGTAATAATACAGAAAACAGTAATTGCAAAATAATGTCTTTTAAATTAGTTAATTCAAGCGGTACTTTTACAACAGATGTAAATATTGCCAGAGCATTTGATTCGGCACGCGTAAAAGGTGTTTATGTTTCTAGTAATAGTTGGGGCGGCGGTACACCTAGTACAACACTAACAAATGCGATAAATAATCTTTCTAATAACGGAAGAAGCGGAAAAGGCGCGGTTGTTCTTTTTTCATCAGGCAATAATGGAAAAAATCCACCAGAATATCCCTCTTATCTTGCATCGGTTGTTTGTGTTGGCGCATCTACAAGGCACGATCAGAAAAAAGCCGCCGGAACAGGAAACCAATGGTGGTGGGGCGGAAATTATGGAGAAGATGCAAATGGTGATCTAGATATTGTTGCACCAACAATTTGTTATACAACTGATATTAGAGGCACAGGCGGTTACAATACGAATACTGGCGGGGATTATTATGAAACTTTTAACGGAACATCAGCCTCCTGCCCTAATGCTGCAGGTGTTGCTGCATTGATTTTTTCAGTTAATCCCAATTTTACAAGAAATGAGGTACTGGATTATTTATTCAGAGGTTGTGAAAAGATTGATAATATCGGATACAATACTGTAAAAGTATTCGGAAGATGGAATGAATATTTTGGCTACGGAAGAGTAAACGCTTATAACTCTGTTAGGCTGGCAATGGGATTTGATATAACTCCTCCTACAATTGTTCATAACAATATAGATTCTCACTCAAGTACATATCCAACAATATTAACAGCAACTATAGTTGATCAAAACGGCGCATCTGTTCCAAATTCGGGAAATCAAAGACCGCAAATATTTTACAGACTCAATAAAAACGGTGCAGGATGGCTGCCTTTCGATTCATCTTTTGCTGTTTCTAATTCGGGAGATGTCTTTACTTTTCAAATACCCGGTGTTGGCAGGCAGACGGAAATCCAATATTACATTAAGGCTCAGGATTTAGCTGGGAACAAAACAACATTCCCTTTGCACGCTTCTGCTGTATATTCTTATACTCTATGTTATTATGCTGTTGGAGTAATAACATCAGAAACAAGATCATTAACAAACTGGAGTCCTCCCGATAATGGTGCTGGTATTTCGCAGAATATTAATTTCCCGAATAGCTTCTCAATACTTGACGCAAGCGTTTTGATTAATCTTAGCCACTCTTGGGTAAGCGATGTAATGTTTTATTTGTGGTCGCCAAACTCCGATGCTAATAATAATCGTGTGTGTTTATTTTCCTACAATGGCGGAAGTTTTGATAATATTACCAATGCAACAACTTCAGATAATGCTGCCCTCTTTTGGAGGCAGAGCAGTCCGCCATACTCAAATGGTACTTTTAGACCTGAATATATATTTACCGGCTTAAAGGGAACCAATGCGCTGGGAAACTGGAAATTTGTTTGTGAAGATTCATTTTCTGGTGATGCTCCAACTTTTACAAGTATTTCAATTATTTTAAGAAAATTAAGTGGTTCTACCAGTTCTTGTGCAAGACTAAATACACCCGTTGATTCTATTTTACATTTTGGAGATCCTAATCCATCAACAATAACTGAAAAAGATTTTTACCTTAAAAATGACGGCACTTCAAGTCTTACGATTTCATCAGTTGCTTTTACCGGTACATACAGTTCGATGTTCTCATTAGTTAATACAATGCCTGTTTCCATTGCGACTAATGATAGTGCGCTTTTTAGAGTTAGATTAAATTATTCACTTGGTAAAAGCGGTAAAGAATTATTAAGTCCATCCGATTTTCAAAATGCTCTGATGCAAATTTCAACAAATGATCCGTTGAAACCTGTTTATAAAGTATCTCTTTATTCTGAAGAAGAACTTCCTGTTGAGCTTTCATCATTCACTGCATCGCTTTCTGGTTCAACTGTTAAACTTAACTGGAAAACAGCCACTGAAGTAAATAATTACGGATTTGAAGTTGAAAGAAAAAGCCCATCCCCAACCCCTTCCCTAAGGGAAGGGGCTTTAGATTGGAAGTTGATTGGGTTTGTTGATGGTAATGGAAATAGTAATTCGGAGAAATCATATTCATTCACGGATAATATTACTCTCAATCTTAATAATACTATAAAAGCACAATACCGCCTTAAACAAATTGATAATGACGGAACTTTCAATTATAGCAATGAAATTGAAGTGGAATTAAATATTGTACCTAAAGCTTTTGCCTTGGAACAAAATTATCCAAATCCATTTAATCCGAGTACGAAAATAAAATATTCAATACCAATTATTGGAACAGGAATTATCCCGCAATCTGTAACTTTAAAGGTTTATGATGTACTTGGTAAGGAAGTTGCCACTTTAGTGAATGAACAAGAACCCGCTGGTAATTATGAAGTTGACTTCAACGCATTAAATCTTGCAAGTGGAATTTATTTGTATAGACTTAGTGTTGGCAATCCTTCGGATGGAGCAGGAAAATACTTTACTGACGTCAATAAGATGTTGTTAATCAAGTAATCTGATAATAATTAAACTAAATTGTTTGTTGAATTTAGCCCGGTCAAATTGTTTTACTTAAATTTGATCGGGTTTTATTTTATGCTTTTTGATAACATTTAATATTGTTATTTAACTATTTTTTGTAAAAAGATATGATAAAAAGTAAACGAAATTACAAAACTGTTTTTTTAATAATTATCTGGGTAATCCTCGCTTTCCTTTTAGAATCGAGTGATTTATTCATTTCAATTAATCTATATGATCCTGCTTATAACTGGGTAATCTTTTTCGAAAAGTTTGGAGAGATACCCGGTATATTGGTTGTATTGGCGGGTTTATACATTTACATTGTTACATTCAAAGCATCTTCAAATCTTAAAAAAATTTTAATAACCTCATTCTTATTAACTGCTTGTTCGCTGATGTTTGTTTTTGTTTTATTACTTTTATCAAAAGGAATTACTGGCAGCAGTTCATTCTTTAAATCAAATCTCTTTTTTCTTTTTTTAATTGCCGTTTTAATAAATATATTGATTGTATATCTGCTTAAAAAGAAAAGCACATTTTCGGCAAGAGCAATTCTCTTTTCAAGAGTTACGTTCTATACTTTTTTTATCGGGTATATTTTAATTATTCAACCTCTAAAATTATTTTGGGGCAGAGTACGATTCAGGGATCTTGCGGAAAATTATTCAAACTTTAGTGCGTGGTATTTACCACAGGGCATAACAGGCAACGATTCTTTTCCTTCGGGTCATGCTACAATGGGATGGATGCTTATTACGCTTTTTGTTTTTTTTACTGCTAAATCTTTGGCAAAAAGAATTGCTTTAAAGGGTCTTATAATTATCTGGGCATTATCAGTTTGCATCAGCAGGGTAGTAATCGGCGCTCATTATACTTCCGATGTTGTGTTTGCATCTTTTATAATTATAATCACTTACCGCATAGTTCTAAATTATACTGCACAAAAAAACATTTTGGATAAAATCTAGATTATTTTCTACCGGAATATTTTTTATAATTATTTTGCGTTATTAAACCAATCGGCGCTTCATAAATACCACCGTCACGAAATCCATCATAAACTCTAACCGCAATTGTATTTAGTTTGCCGTACTTTAAGAGTTTATTTGGCACAGAGTAAATTCGTTTAGTTTGATATTCATTATTTTGATCATAATTAGCGGGTGAAGTAGAAAAATTCCAGATACCTGTTGAACCAACCAGTGTTCCGTTTACAAATGTTTGATCCATATCGTCAATCTTGCCCAGCAATAAAATAAAATTGTCGCCTTTAAAATTGGAAGGAACAAAAAAAGTTTTCCGGTACCATGCAAAACCATCCACATTTTCAAAACCTTGAATTTCCCAATGAGCAGGAACCATTAACTTTGCCCAGTTTGTATCTGCAAATTCTTTGTTACTCCAGAGTGAGTCGTCTCCGATTTTAAAATTCCACACGCCGCTTAAATTTATATCTGGTTCAAAACCTTCTTTTGCATAGTACAGACCAATTTCTCCACTAACAATACCGCCGTCCAATTTATCATCAAACACCCGAACTGCGATAATGTTTTCTCCATCAGAATTTAAGTATTCTTTAGGGATGAAGTATTTTCTAAAAGCATTGTATGCGGTTCTGTAATTTGGCGGAAATCCGCCGGAAACTCCAACCAGATGACCATTGATAAATGTTTGATCAACATCATCAACGTAGCCTAAAATTAAATAAACATCCTTGCTGATTAAATCGGCAGAAAGCTTGAAGGATTTTCTGTACCATGCAAAACCATCGTATCCATGAAAACCTTGATTTTCCCAAGAAGCAGGAACTGAAATGCTATCCCAATTATTATCATCAAAGTTTATTTTTCCCCATTGCATATCATCGCCGATTTTAAATTCCCATTTTCCGGAAAGATTAAGCAAAAGTTTACCCTTTTCGTTTGCATTTTCAGCTGGTTTATGATTTTTTACTTTACAGCCAATTAATAAAATGCTTAATACAAAAGAAAGTAAAAAAAATATTTTAGTGTTTTTCATTTGGATAACTTTTCTAATTGTTGTTAGCAAACCTACATTCTAAAATTATAAACTTCATCATTAAAGAGTAAACATTTGTAAAATCTTGTCATGACAAATATTCCGGAAACACCTGTTTTTTTGATAATCTTGTGCAATTATTGTATAAATCCAAAAACTGATTTTGCTTGCTGTTCAATAATGTATTGATACGAATAAGAAAAAAAATACTTAGGAAAGTCTTTTTTGCTGTCAGAGAAAATAATTTTTGCTCGCCTATTGACAAAAATAAAGTAATTTTATTAACTTTGTATAGATAATAAACAATGTTCATAATAATTAAAGAGAAAACTATGGGAACCAAAGAAAGAAAAGAAAGGCAGAAAACAGATATGCAAAAAGCAATTCTTGATGCTGCACTTAAATTATTTTCCGACGATGGTTTTGAAAACGTAACCATGAGAAGAATTGCAGATACTATTGAATATAGTGTTGGTACTATTTATCTGTACTTCAAAGACAAAAATGAAATTCTGTTTGAATTGCATAAAAAAGGTTTTGAAGAGTTTTACAAAAAGCAGCTTAATGTTCAACATATCAAAGAACCAAAAGAAAGATTGTTTGCACACGGAACGGCTTATATTGAATTTGCGATGCAAAACCCTGAATATTACGATGTTATGTTTATCTCCAGAGGTCCGGCAAAACAAATGAAAGAATATCAAGAATGGGAAGAGGGCTTAAGAACTTATGATTTGCTTAAGTTAAATATTATTCAGGCGCAGCAAACAGGATATTTAGCAGGAGTTGATGTTGAAGTTGCGGCTTTTACATTTTGGTCACTTGTACATGGAATATCTTCACTATACATCCGAGATAGATTGGTGATGATACCGGATGATGCGATTCAATATTTAATAGACGGGTCACTAAATTTATTAAAAAAACTTAACTAAAAAATTTAAATCTTAATAAACATTGTTCACATAATAATCTACATTTATTTATAGGAGAAAAAATGAAATCCATAATTCCTTTCTTAATTTTTGTACTTTTGGGCTGTTTCGCATATCCATCGGAAACACCAAAGGGCAAAATACTTGGCGAAGTTATAGACCGCGATACAAAGCAAATAGTTATCGGTGCCGTTATAGAAGTTATGAATACAAAAATTTTTACAGCAACAGATGTAAATGGAAAGTTCATAATTGAAAATCTTGATCCCAAAACATATCACTTAAAAATTAGCGCGCCTTATTACGTTACAACATTTAAAACAGATATTAGCGTTAGCGGAACAAATAATGTTAGTGTTGTTATCGAATTAAAATTAGCTTCGTACGAAACTGAAGATGTTGTTGTTACATCTGAAAAGTACTTTGACAAACCTGCGGATTTTTTTACAAGCACCAATGCTCTTTCGGCTGAGGAAATACGCAGAGCGCCCGGAGCCGCCGAAGATGTAAGCAGAATGGTGCAATCATTGCCCGGCGTATCAACCGCAACCGACAGCCGTAACGATTTGATTGTACGCGGCGGAAGCCCTATTGAAAATTTTATTATGGTTGACGGAATTGAAGTTCCAAATATAAACCATTTCAGTACTCAGGGTGCCTCGGGTGGTCCTATCGGCATGATTAATGGAGATTTTTTGAGCGATGTTACTTTTAGCGCAGGCGGGTTTCCGGCAAGATACGGCGACAGACTTTCTTCTATTATGGATATTACATACAGAAGTGGAAATAGAGATAATTTCTCCGGTAAATTTGATCTTGGTGTTGCCGGCGCAGGCTTTATAATTGAAGGACCTGTACAAAAAGAAAAAAGTTCTTTCATTATTTCTGCACGTAAAAGTTATCTTGATTTAATTGCTTCATCAACCGGATTAACTGCTGTACCCAATTACACTAACTTTAACTTAAAAGTTACTTATGATATTTCCGAAACTCATAAATTAGCTTTCGTGGGTATGGGCGGCATTGATGAAATTTATTTCGGCGGAAGAAATGATGAAGACGATCCGAATATCCAAACGACCGATTATGACGGCTGGCAAGCAATTGGCGGAATATCGCATAAATGGTTGATTGGCGCAAGCACTTATTTGCAGACTTCATTTTCAGCTACTTATTTTGATAAGACAATTAAACTTGATTCTACTGATGAAAATAATAACCCGATAAAATTGCTTTTTAGCAACAATTCCCGTGATGCCGAATATGTTTTCCGCTCGGACCTGTCACAAAGATTTTCACCAACTGATTTGCTCGAAGTTGGAATAGTAGGAAGATATTTAAACAACGATAATAAATTTTATAAATCTCCGTTTAGAGATAATGATACAACATGGAATGATGGAATTGATTATTCAGGCGTTGGAAAAGCTTATAAATTCGGCTCATATATTCAATACTCAAAAAATCTATTTCAACGGTTAGATTTAACAGCCGGAATAAGACAGGATTATTTCGATTATCTTAATCAAAAAAACAAGTTTTCTCCTCGTGTTTCCGCCGGATATCGGCTGCTGGATAATCTAAAACTAAATGCTGCTTATGGAACTTATTTTCAAGCTCCGCCGCTTTTGTGGTTGGTTTCTTATGAGGAGAATAAAGACCTTAAACAAATCCAAGCAAATCAGATTGTTGGAGGCATTGAATATTATCCTTTTTATGATCTAAAAATATCTTTAGAATATTTCGATAAAAAATACTACGATTATCCGAACAGCATTTCGACACCGCAATATACTTATGCAAATGCCGGTGCTGAATATGGTCCTACCGGTTTAGAAAAACTTTTACCTGCAAGCAATGGTTATGCAAGAGGATTGGAATTTTTTGTTCAGAAAAAACTTTCCGATAATATTTACGGCACTTTAAATTATTCATATTCAAAGATCCGCTTTACTTCTTTAGATGGAATTGAAAGATCGAGCAGTTATGATTATCAAAACATTCTTACTGTAATTGTTGGTTACAAAATTTTTGATTTTCTGGAGTTCTCCGCTAAATATAGATATATGGGCGGCAAACCTTATACCCCAATTGATGAATTTTTATCAAATAAATATAATCAGACAATTTATGATTACAGCAGATACAATGCCGAAAGATTTGAAGCTTATCAAAGGCTTGATATAAGAATTGATTACAGACAGGACTACGACGGATGGAGTTTGGTTTCGTATTTAGACTTTGAAAATGTTTTTAATACAAAGAATATTGATCAACTTTTCTGGGATCAAAAGAATAAAGAAATTTATACGGTTTATCAGTGGGCTTTTTTACCTGCCGGCGGAATTAAAGTAGAATTTTAATGACATAAGTAAATAAGTATTCATTATAAATTATAACGGAATGGGCTATGATTCAGATACTTTTCTCTCGAATAACAGCATCGCGGTTCATTCCGTTGATAATTTTTGAGATAAAAATTTAGTGACTAAAAAAATGAATGTTGAAGATAAACTGACTAAGATTCTTAATACTGCAATTGATGGAAATAATATTTTCGGAACTGTTGTTGCTATTGATTCCACTTCATTAAAATGGGCGGGCAGTTCCGGTAACCTTTATGATAACAGCAGATATTTTATTGCAAGTACAACCAAAATTTATATAAGTGCTTTGCTGTTAAAGTTAAGATCTCAAAACCTGATTAACATAGACGATAAAATTTCAAAATATTTGCCCACCGAAATAATGAAGAACCTGCATCTTTATAAAGGAGTTAATTATTCGAATGGAATTACAATCAAAAATTTAATGGCTAATACCTCTGGTTTACCGGATTATTTTCAGGGGAAAAAAGATAACGGAAAAAGTTTAATGGGTGAATTGCTTTCAGGGAATGATTATGCTTGGTCATTTAATGATATTATCAATGATACAAAAAAAATGAAACCGAAATTTGTACCCGGCAGTAAAGGAAAAGCATTTTACTCCGATACCAATTATCAATTACTCGGTAAAATAATCGAAATCGTTAAAGGAAAAAATCTTTCAGGTTCACTTGATGAGATGATATTTGCTCAGCTGGATTTATTAGAAACTTATTTATACACCGATATTACAGACACAAGACCAGCTCCATTAAATTTTAAGAACAATAAACTTCTAATTCCCAATGCAATGAGTTCATTTTGGGCAGACGGCGGAATAGTTTCAACTGCCGAAGATTCTTTAAAATTTATTAAAGCATTTTTTAATGGATCAATATTTCCGAAAGAATATTTACCCGAACTTTATGTTTGGAATAAAATATTCTATCCTCTTCAATACGGAGTTGGATTGATAAGATTTAAGTTGCCGCGAATTTTTACTCCGTTTAAATCAATCCCTGAATTGATTGGACATTCGGGCTTATCGGGTGCATTTACTTTTTACTGCCCCGAAAGAGAAATATACTTGGCTGGAACAGTGAACCAAATCAATAATCCGCATAGTTCTTATAAATTGATGGTTAAATTATTGACCGAATTGCTATAAATTTTTTAGGAATAAACTTTGTGCGCAAAAAAGATTATTGAAAATCATAGTTCTTAAATCAAATATTTATAGAAACAAAAAACATCTTTAACTCAAAGTTATGTGAAAATTGCTCTTAATAATTACACTCAAACGCTTAAATACTTCAAATACTTTTTGTTAAACCATCCAATCTTTAATAATTTAAATCGTAACAAAAAATAAATTCTAAATTTTAGCGCAAAGGAATTTTTATATGGTTAAATGGATTCTGGGCGGTACAATGTTAATAGCGGCAGCAGTGTTTTTGCTGGCTAAAACAGGCAATATCTGGATAGTTGCATACATAACATTTGCACTTGCATTTATTTTTGTTCTAATTTCAGCCGCATATTTTTCTAAAACGCCAATCACTAAAAAAGTAAAAACAATTACTTTTGTTTCATTAATATTCTATTTTTTAATCGGTGCGTCTACTTTTATTTCTGCAAATATGCGAACAGAATGGCAAAAATCCCAGTTGCTGAAAGTAAAGAATTATATTGTTGACTCTCAATTTAAAATTCAAATTCATCAAAAGTTATTAGAAGTCTTTAGAAGTTATAAACTTCAGGATGAAAATAGCCATAAAACAATCGGACAGTTATTTGATAGTTTGATGTATATTGATAGTCTTGGATTAACCAGAACTGAAGAAATTGCGGGTAAGGATAGTGCTGTTTATTACATATCAAAACTAAACGATGATGAGGTTGTATATCTTGCTCTATCACAAAAAACCAAAGGGGCAGATGCAAACTTTTTAAATTTTGACGGGAGAAAAGGAAGAGTACAGGTTAAAGGAATATTAAGCGGGAAAGGAATTGAATATGTTACCGAAAATTAAAAACAAACCTTTAGCTGCTTTAGGATATATTTTATTAAGCCTTGCTATTATTTTTCTTTTTGGAATTGCGATAAGCAAATTTACGGAGTTAATAACATTTAATTCTTTAGAACACCCGTTTTTTCCCAATGCTGCCGAAACAGCAGGTGCCGTAACAATACACGAAGGAATAAATGAGTTTAACGGCGAAGCTAATGATGTTCGAGTATTCACAAAACACTCGTTGTATTTAGGAATAAATATTTACCTCTTTTTCATTTTTTTGCCATTACTTGCGTTGTATTTTTTAAGAAAAGTAAAGTTAAATCTCGGAGCTGCAAAACCAAGCTTGTTTTTAAATTTAAGCACATACTTAACCATACTATTTATTATTTCTTATACAGGTTTTCTTGTTGGCACACTTTATGGAAATATAGAAACATTCCAAAGAAATAAGAAAGCTAATTATGAAGAAGGAATTAAAGATGTACTTAACATCAAATTATTTGATGTTTATGCTAAGGCTGCCGAACTTGCATTATTCAATAAAAAAGAAAAGATTGATGGCGATATTTTACAGCAACTGAATTTTAAAAAGGATATTGGCTCAAATTATTTTACTTTAAAAAGTAAAGACTCAAGTTATGAGATTTTGTGCTCCGATAGCGAAAAAGATTCAACAATTAAAATTTATGGTGTTGCAATATCTGAAGGAAAAAACACAAATTTTAAAAATTTGAATGGTTCAAAAGGAAGATTTCAAATTTATGCTGTTCTGGATCCATTGACTGATTTAAGAATAATCGGGCAAAACTGAAATTTTAATAAATAGAATAAACGACTAAATAATCATAAATATTAATCAAAGGAAAGCAATGCGAAAAAAAATTATTGCAGGCAACTGGAAAATGAACAACAATTTACAAGAAAGTGAAAAACTGATTGTTGAACTTAAAAATCTTTTACAAAACGAAAAACCTAACTGTGAGGTTATAATCTGTCCGCCATTCACTTCATTAACGGAAGCATCAAAATTAATAGATGGCAGTTTGATAAAACTCGGCGCTCAAAATATGCACTTTGAAGAAAATGGTGCTTACACAGGCGAAATCTCTGCATCAATGTTAAAATCAGTTGGATGTGAGTTTGTAATATTAGGTCATTCTGAACGCAGAAATATTTTTGGCGAAACAGACGAAGTAATAAACACAAAAATTATGAAGGCGCTTTCTATAGAACTTAAACCCATTTTTTGTGTAGGCGAACTGCTTGAAGAACGTGAAGCCGGAACAACTAATGATGTTATTAAACATCAGGTTCTAAAAGGTCTTGAAGGAATTTCAGCCAACGAAATGAAAAATATTTTAATTGCTTATGAACCCGTTTGGGCAATCGGAACAGGCAAAACCGCAACACCGGATCAGGCACAGGAAGTACACGAGTTTATTAGGGATTTAATTGAGATTAAATACTCGCATACAGTTTCTTCAAAATTGGTTATTCAATACGGAGGAAGTGTAAAACCGGATAACGCAAAAGAATTGCTTTCTCAGAAAGATATTGACGGCGCACTTGTTGGCGGCGCTTGTTTAAAAGCTGATTCGTTTTTGGGTATTATTAAAGGAGCTTGAATCTTGATTAGTTAGATAAATTGTTAATTATATATTAAATGAAAAAGTTTGCAAGTTACTTTTAGTATGTAATAATTGCGTAACAAAACAGTAATAATTTCTTTCAGCACTTATAATCCTTGTTATTGTGAAGAATTTTTTTGGTACAAAAAGTGATGTAATACTTTTAAATTTTAATAAATTATCAACAAAAAATGGGACAACAACAGCTTTTACTTACCGTACTTGGGGTTATAATTGTGGGGGTGGCAGTAATAGTAGGATTAAATTTATTTGCAGCAAATGCCAGATTAGGAGAAATTGACAATATTTCTATTGAGGCACAAGCTATTGCGCAAATGGCAATTCAGTATTTCAATAAACCTAAATCAACTGGCGGTGGCGGACGAAGTTTTTACGGTTTTAGACCGCCTTCTCAATTAACAACGGATATAACCGGATATAATGATTATAATCTTGTAGGTCTTCCTATATCAACCCTTACTGGTTGGAATTATAGATTTTTTACTAATGCAGGCGTTTATATTTTTGCCGCAACTACGGACGAAATTGTACAAGAATTCCAGATAACTTGTAAATCTCATAATTATCCTTATCGTTCACAAGGGTATTTTTTTATCAGTGTAAATGTTAAGATGGTATCACTTATAAATAAAAAAATTCAAATATCTACAAGTGTGTACGAAATAATATAAAATATGCAATTGTAACCCAGCCACAAAATAGTATAGAAATAGCAAAGCCACCTTGTTTAACTGAAAAAAAACTGCAGTGCAAAAATGAAAGATTTACGATAAAGGATTTAGTTATCAGCAGAATGGTTGATGATAGAAAGTTTTTTCAGACTCTTTTATTTGTGTGTAGATTGAATCTGATAACAGAAACAATCAAGTCTATTTTTTATATAAAGTCTTAAAGTTGTTGTATTTTTAATTTTAATTATCATTTTCAACTTTTTCTTTAGTGTCTTTATTTAATCTATCTGTTTTTTTTAAAGATTCGGTCAATAAATACTCTATTTGAGCATTAATACTACGCAGATCATCAGCCGCCCATTTTAGAAGGGCGGCATAAACTTTTTCATCAATTCTCAAAAGAAATTTTTTTTTCTCGCTCATAATAAAATTAATTTATCTTCATTCTTCATAAATAAATTAAGCAGATTTTCCTCTGTTAATATTTTCTATAAATATGAAAAACCCGAGCATAAGAACATAAGGATTTTCATCAAGCAGCTCGCTTTCTTGCATAATTGTAACTGAAAAATCAGTTTTTAAGAATCCCATTTTATATGAATAGCTAAGCAATAATATTTCTGTTAGATTAAAAACCCTTAGTGATCTTGTAAACCAGTTAAATTTGAATATTAAACTTTCTCCACGTCCTAAATCTATAGAACCTTTGGTTCTAAAAAAGTTTGATGTGTAATTAGTTATAGGTATTTCATATCCCTCTTTATAAACTGCAAGATTATTTGTCCACCAGCTCGAAGGCTTTATCTCCCATCGAGTGTTAAAATCATCAATTACTGCACTGCTGCGCAATACACCGGAAAAGGTTATCTTTTGAATTACTCCTTTTAAGGAAGTTAGTTCAAAAATTCTTTTGAATTTAGCAGGTTGAACTAATTTCAACTTTTCATTCGCAAAGTCGGATATACTATTCATAACTAAAAGATTTATTGATATAAAGTTCCTGTATTAATTACCGGCTGCATAGAGGTTTCTGAAACTAACGCTACCATAAGATTATTAACCATTGTTGCTTTTTTATCTTCATCAAGTTTAACAATGTTTTGTTCGTTCAATGCTTTAAGTGCCATGTCAACCATGCCAACAGCTCCTTCAACAATTTTAGATCGTGCTGCAATAACTGCCTGAGCTTGCTGCCTGCGCAACATTGCCTGTGCAATTTCTTGTGCATAAGCAAGATGGCTTATTCTTGATTCAATAATTTCTACGCCTGCAACTTCCAATCTTGTTTGCAGAGTGTTCTTGAGGTTTTCCGCAATTTCGTGCGGTGTACCGCGCAATGAAGGCTTATCATCATCCACATCATAAGGATATTCCGAAGCCATAGAGCGAATAGCGGTTTCACTCTGGATTGCAACAAATTGTTCATAATTCTGCACATCAAAAAGTGCGCGGGCAGAATCAACAACTCTCCAAACAATTACAGCAGCAATCTCAATCGGATTTCCGTGCAAATCATTTACTTTTAATTTTTCGCTGTTAAAATTTCTAATCCTTAAAGAAACAAGTCTTTTGTTTGTAAAAGGATTGACCCACCAAAAACCATCATTACGTACAGTGCCTAAATATTTACCGAATAATATAAGCACTCTCGATTCATTTGGCTGAACTATCATAAATCCGCCAAAACAAAGAAAAGATATAATCACCGACGGAATAAAGAACCAGAGAATTGATACATCTTCAGTTCGTATTCCCATTGAGAGCAGATAGATATTAAGAACAAAAAGCGATACAACAAAAAACAAAGCTAAAAATCCGTTTGCTTTGGATGCTGTTTTTTCAGTTATTTTTTCCATTTCACATTCCTTATTAAAATTGCTATCGTAATGATATCATATTGATAGCAAAAAGTCAAGAGTTACTCAAATTAATTTTTCGCGGCAGCTGCTTTATAAATATCTATAATGTACAAACTGAAAGAATATTAGAATATTTTACGCGATAGAATTCGCAGCTTGTAATGAATTCTAATAACTTAATTGTTATATTTCTGAAAACAAATTAGCACAGATTTCTTATGCAAAACCGATCATCAAAAATAAAACAGCAAGGTCTGGAAAGTGTTTTCGGCTCGCGTGTTAAAAGTTTTCAAAAACTTATGCGCTTTAAAATCCGTGAGATACTTCTTGTTTCCAGTATTTATGATAATTATCTATTTGAAGAAGACGGCAGACTTTATGAATTGATCCGCGGTGAATATCAGCAGCTTAATCTAAGTCAAGCTCCCGAACTGATACATGTAACAACGGGAGAAGAAGCCCTCGAAATGTTAAGTACGGACAATACTTTTGATCTTATAATAACTACTCTTCACATAGAAGATATGCACGTAATTAAATTTGCGCAGATGGTTAGACAATCCGGCAGTAATCTTCCAATTGTTCTTTTAGCTTATGATAACCGTGAACGAAAAGACCTTACAACAAATTATGATACATCCATTTTTGAAAGAATATTTATCTGGAACGGAGATTATCATCTTTTAATTGCAATCGTAAAATATGTTGAAGATAGAATTAATGTTGATCATGATACAAAAAGTATAGGCGTGCAATCAATTATTGTTGTGGAAGATAATATAAAATTCTACTCGTCATATCTTCCGCTAATTTATACTGAAATCTTTAAACAATCGCAGCGCCTTATTCACGAAGGATTAAACCTTTCTCAAAAGTTTTTGCGGATGCGCGCCCGACCAAAGATTTTACTCTGCACTACTTATGATGAAGCCTGGGCGTATTATGAAAAATATCAAGAGTATGTGCTTGGAATTATACTTGATATAAATTTTAAACATCAAGGCGTTAAAGACCCCGAAGCCGGTATTAAGTTCGCTCGCAATGTTCGTTTGCAGCACGATGATATTCCCATTTTACTTCAATCCAGCGATGCAGGATTTAGAGAAAAAGCATATAGCACGGGGGCATCTTTTTTACATAAAAATTCTCCAAGACTTTTGCACGAACTTCGTGATTTTATGCTGCAAAATTTTGGCTTTGGTGATTTTGTCTTTGTTGATAGCACAGGGCACGAGGTTTTTCGTGCTACAAAACTTTCCGAACTTGAGGAGGCATTAAAATCTATTCCGGATGAAAGTCTTGTTTATCACGCATCAAGAAATCACTTTTCAAAATGGCTTAAAGCGCGCACCGAGTTTTATCTTGCGCATCAATTGCGCCCGCATAAAGTAGGTGATTTTGAAAATGTTCAGGGCTTGCGAGACCAATTGCTAAGTTCATTGCAGGAATATCGTAAACTGCAATTACGCGGTATTACCTTAGATTTTAGTAAAGATCATTTTGATACAAAAAATAGTTTTGCCCGCATTGGCGGAGGCTCAATTGGCGGTAAAGCACGCGGTTTGGGTTTTATAAATACGCTTATCACCAACTATAACATTAGTCATAAATTTGATGGTGTAGAGATTAGCGTTCCTTCCGCAATCGTAATCGGCACGGATATATTTGATCGTTTTATACAGGAAAACAAATTAGAACAATACGCTTTTCAGGAAGTAAGCGATCTTGAAATCACACAAAAATTTGTTGATGCGACTTCTTATCCTTTGGAAATTATAGAGAAGTTGCGCGAGTTTTTGCAAATTACAAATTGTCCTCTTGCAGTAAGATCATCAAGCCTTTTAGAAGATTCTCAGTTTCTTCCTTTCGCAGGTGTTTACGAAACTTATATGATACCTAACAGCAATCCTGATCTTGAAGTAAGATTAGATGAACTTCTTCAATCAATAAAGTGCGTTTATGCATCAACATTTCATCAGAAAGCAAAGGATTATATAAAAGCAACTGCGTATGGTCTGGAAGAAGAAAAAATGTCGGTTATAGTTCAAAGATTAGTTGGCAGCAAACGAGAACAAAGATTTTATCCTGATTTTGCAGGCGTTGCAAAGTCTTACAACTTTTATCCGATTCCACCGCAAAGATCCACAGACGGAATTGCAAACGTGGCGCTTGGATTGGGCAAAACAGTTGTTGAAGGCGGTAATGCAGTGAGATTTTGCCCTAAATATCCTAAACATCTTTTGCAGTTTTTCTCTACAAAAGAAACCATGAAAAATGCACAGCAGGAATTTTTTGCTCTGGATCTGAATGGAAAACTTAGCCATCATCCAGGCAGTATAGAAGACCCGCTTGTAAAAAGTTATAAACTTTCCGATTCTGAAAAAGACGGAACATTGTATTCTGTTGGCTCAACATACTCTTCCGATAATGATACAGTTTATGATGGAATCTCAAGAAACGGAGTGAGAGTTGTAACATTTGCACCAATTCTTAAACATAAACTATTTCCTTTGCCGCAAATTTTAGATATACTTTTAGATTGGGGCGCGTGGGGAATGGGTACACCTGTTGAAATTGAATTTGCAGTTAACCTTGATGTAAACCCCGGCGAACGAAAAGAATTTGCAATGCTTCAAATGCGTCCGATGGTATTAAGCATTGAAAATGAAGAGTTGATTATCGGCAATGTTGAACAATCTGAAACTATATGCCAGAGTACACAGGTTCTTGGTAATGGTTCTATAACAGGTATATACGATATTGTAGTTGTTGATATAGATAAATTTGAAAGAGGTAAAAGTAAAGATGTAGCGTTAGAAGTAAGTAAAATAAATTCGCGGCTTGTTGCGGAAAGAAAACCATATCTTTTATTTGGTGTTGGCAGATGGGGTTCGCTCGATCCGTGGCTCGGAATTCCAGTTACTTGGGATCAAATTTCCGGTTCTGCTGCAATTGTTGAAGCAGGCTTTAAGGATTTTTCTGTTCAACCTTCGCAAGGCTCGCATTTTTTCCAGAATTTAACGTCTTTCCGCGTTGGTTATTTTACTGTTAATGGAGCAAACAATTCGGATTTTATAGACTGGGACTGGTTAAAACAACAAACAGCAGTAGAAGAATTTGAATTTACACGCCATATTAAATTTGATTTACCGATTGATATAAGAATAAATGGACACGAAAACAGAGGTGTTATCTTAAAGCCGGGCATAAAAATTAATGAACCTTAAAATGTTTTTTGAAAAGAGATACTTGATTCTTCAATATTTCCATCTGTCATTTATATCTGCCGATCAGGATAAAATATTTTAATCCTTTATTGTCCATAATTACTTTTGAAGCATAAAAGAAAAACAAAAGGAATAGTTATGAAAATTAAAACATTAGTTGCGCTGGTTGTGTTCTCCGCTTTGGTTCTTAAACTTACTACTTATGCAAAAGACGGGGATAAAAAAGTAATCCGCGAAAAGTCAATTCAAATTTCAGCCGGTAAAAAGATTACGATTAGCACAGATGTCGGTGATGTTTCTGTAACGCCCTGGAGTAAATCCGAGGTTTATATTAAAATTTTGGGAAGTAGCGATGATGCTGAGGATTTTACTTTTGATATTAATTCAACATCAGAAGAAGTTTTAATTAAGTCTAAGCAAAAACAAAACTCTGAACATAAACGAAGCTGGAGCTGGTTAAACAACTCTCATCTTAAATTTGAAATTAAAGTGCCTACTAATTTTGATATAAATACAAGCACATCCGGCGGCGATATTAAAATTGGCGGAGTGAACGGCAGTATCAACTTAAATACATCCGGCGGTGATATTTGGGGCGACAGATTTGAAGGAAACTTTTCAGCGAAAACTTCAGGCGGAGATATAAAGCTCTATGCAAGTAAAGCCAGCATTTATGCAAGTACTTCCGGTGGAGATATTCAACTTAAATACACCGGAGAAAACAAAGGAATCGAATTAAAAACTTCCGGCGGCGATATTGATATTGATATTCCGTTTGATTTTAATGCACAAGCTGAAATACTCACTTCCGGAGGTGAAGTAACTTGTAATCTGCCGCTTAACAACGTAAAAAATCTTAGCGAAACTAAAATAGTTGGAAATATTAATAATGGCGGTGAAAAATTATTTGCAAGTACATCCGGCGGTGATATAACAGTTTACAAAAGTAAATAAAAATGTTTTCCATAAAGCGCATCTATTAGTTGCGCTTTTTTATTTATAAGCAGAGATTTGGGAAGTGTTTAAAAAAGAAAAACCCGGTTATTCCGGGCTTAATTTCTTCTTTTTTATACAAGTTTAATTGATTGCCGATTCTTCTATGCCAGCAATTTTAATCTCCTCAACTTTAAGTTTTGCAACACCTTTTTTTGTCATTCCGAGTTCGAGGGCTGCAGCTTTTGATAGATCAAGGTCTCTGCCGTGTATATAAGGACCTCTATCATTCACTCTTACAATAACTGATTTGTTATTCTTTGGATTTGAAATCCTTAATAATGTTCCAAATTTGTAAGATTTATGTGCAGCAGTGAATGAAAGTTGATCATAATGTTCTCCGTTTGCTGTTTTTCTGCCATGAAAACCCGGACCGTACCAAGACACTTTCATAATGCCTTTATCAACAAAATCTACTAATGATATATCCGACTCAGGAACCTTATCTACTATTATATTTTCTTCAATAATTACTTCGTTGGCTTGATTTTCTTTATCGTTAACGACCAGAGTAAAACCAACAAGAGCAATAAAAACTAAGGCTAATAATATTTTTGATATTGATCTCAATAACACCTCTTCTTTATTTAACATATATAATTAATGGTTCAAATTTAACTTTCTGACCAGCACACTACAACCACAGATTTGCTATAACAGTCATATAAAAATAATTCAAAATATTCGACTTTATTGGTATATCGGTTGGTTTATCCTAAAATTTTCAATTCGTTTGTTTATCCTTTTTTATTCAAACCAAATTTATATTGCAAAAAAAAAGCAGATGCCATAAGACATCTGCTATCAGTAATTCTCTAATTTTTAAATCGTCAAAAAGACTAAATTTTTTCCTGAATATGTTTAACGTATTCAACAGGTCCGCCGGGTTGGTATCCGGTTCTTAAAACTAAAGTACCGCTTGAATTAAGGATTAGGATTGACGGGAAGCCTTCAATTCCATATTTCTGTGCTAATTGATTATTGTACTTTTTGGTTTCTTCGGTTTGCTTGATGCTATTTGGGAAATCCAATTTTACAAGTATCAGGTTTTCCTTTGCAAAATCTTCAAATTCACTTTTAGAAAATACCTCGTCACTTAATTTTATACACCATTTGCACCAGTCGCTGCCTGTAAAGTTAACAAGTACTGCCTTGTTTTCTGCTTTTGCTTTCTTTAAGGCGGTTTCTAAATTAGTTTCCCAGCTTAGGTTATCGGACGAAGCTGTTTTGCTGCATCCTAAAAGCATTGAGGAAAGAACTACCAATGAGATTAATATTTTTTTCAAGCCAAACTCCTTTTCTTTTTGTTATGTTTGATTCAGAATCCATTTAACGGATTCTGATAAATTATTAAAAAATATAAAGACTGAATTATAAGACCCGTAAAAGTTCAAAAATCAATTCCTTATAAACAAACTGATTTCAATTATTAAATCATAAATAGCTATAAAATCTCAAACAGTTTGGTATAAGAAATATAAAATATAATTTATTCATTTATTGATTATCGTTAGATATTCCAACAATTATTCATTATCTGTTTCTAAAGTTTCAGTTTTCTTAGGTTTTAGCGGACGCTCGTATAATTGAGCAAGTCCGTAAAATTTCAAATGTAAATCTTCGGGTATTTGACTCCACATAAATCTCCACATCCAGTTGCCGCCAAGTTTACCCGGGAAGTTCATCCTTGCTTCACCACCAAGGTTCATTACATCCTGCATAGGAATAACTACTATATTTGCTGAAGAAGCATAAGCTGACCTTATAAGTTCATAAACAACATTATCTCCAAAATAATTCAAATACTTTTGAAGATGCTCATAAATATCGCCGTTTTTATCCTGTTTAGCTTTTTCAAAATAAGCACGTGTAGTATCGTTATCGTGTGCGCCTGTTAAAACCACACAATTCTGAACAAAATTGTGAGGTAAGAACTTTGTTTCCATATCAGTTCCAAAAGCAAATTGCAGAATCTTCATTCCCGGAAATCCAAAATCATCGCGCAGTTTTTCTACTTCTGGAGTTATCACTCCAAGGTCTTCGGCAAGTATAGGAATATCGCCAAGATGTTTTTTTATAGATTTGAATAATTTATGACCCGGCGCTTTTACCCATCTTCCATTAACTGCGGTTTCTGCATCACCGGGTATTTCCCAGAAAGCCTCAAAACCGCGAAAGTGATCAATGCGGATTATATCAACAAGTTTTAATAAGTTTTCAAAACGATTTCGCATCCAAAGAAAATCATCTTTTTCCATTTCTTTCCACCGATAGAGTGGATTTCCCCAAAGCTGCCCGGTAACGGAAAAATAATCCGGCGGAACTCCGGCAACTGTTTCGAGATTACCTTCTTTATCAACAGTAAAAAGTTCTTTATTAGCCCACAAGTCAGAGCTGTCGTAGGCAATAAAAATCGGCATATCGCCAATAATTTTAATACCTTTTTCGTTAGCATATTTTTTTACAGATGTCCATTGCTTCATAAATTCATATTGAACGAATTTTTGATAGAAAATATCGTCTGCAAGTTTTTTTGTCCATTCGTCTAAAGATTTTTTTTGACGAAGAACTAAACCGCTATCCCAATCTTTCCAAACAATACCGCCGTGCGCTTCTTTAGCCGCCATAAAAAGTGCAAAGTCATCAAGCCATAATTTGTTTTCTTTACAAAAGCTATTATAACTTTTTTCATAAGATTGAAAGTTTATTTTAAAGTTTATAAACGCTTTTTTTAATAAGGATTTTTTGTACTCAATTATTTCACCATAATCTATTGAAACAGGATTATGATCTGGTATATTTTGTAAATCAGACGCGGAGAGCAATCCGGCTTCCGTTAATTTATCAGGACTAATCAAGTTTGGGTTACCTGCAAAAGCAGAAAAACACTGATAGGGTGAATCACCATATCCTGTGGGTCCGAGTGGAAAAACCTGCCATAGTTTTTGACCGGATTTTTCAAGGAAATCAATAAACTTAAAAGCATCATCACCAAGATCACCAATTCCGTATTTACCGGGCAGCGAAGTTGGATGCAAAAGAATACCAGCATTGCGTTCGAATTTCATTTAAACCTCTTAAAAATTATGCGGCAAAATAAATACAGATACCTGAAAATAAAAAATATATGAAGGATTTTATTGATAACGACTGTTACTTATTCCAGATTTTAACACGAGGTTTTAATTCAGAAACAAATTATCCACATAATAATTATTCTTATATTTGCTTCGGATATGATAGATAGTTTGCAAATCATAATCCAACCAATAAATCAAGAAAATTTTAACCAAATTCTTTATGAAATTATCAGTAGTAGTTACGGTTTACTCGGAGACTTTTTCTTTAGTTGAAACTATTGAAAGAGTACTAAATAACAACAGGGGATATATAACAGAAATTATATTAACCGTAGCACCCAAGTCTTCGGCAGAATGTTTTGCAATCTGTAAAGACCTTGCTGAAAAAAATCCCCTGATCAAAGTCCATGTTCAAAAAAACACGCCCGGGGTTGGTTGGGCAATACGCGAAGGTATGGAATTAGCTACCGGGGATTATGTTGCTTTGTTATCAGCAGATCTGGAAACCGAACCGGAAGCGGTTGACAGAATGGTTAAAAAAATTGAACAGACAGGCTGCGATGCCGTTATTGGAAATCGCTGGTTGCGCGGCGGCGGGTTTAGAAATTACAGTAAAATAAAACTTGTACTCAATTATATTTTTCAAAAAATGTTTCAGACATTTTACTTAACCAAACTTGGCGATCTTACTTACGGCTTTAAAATTTTAAGCAGCCGGATTTGCAAGCAAACAAACTGGGAAGGCACGCTGCACGAAATATATATAGAGACAACTGTTAAACCTTTGAAAGATAAATATTACATTGAGCAAGTTCCTACAATATGGATCGGGCGTAAAGAAGGCGAAAGTAAAAACACATTTCTAAAAAACTTTAGATATGTTAAAACAGCATTTAAAGTTCTATTTCAAAAATCAAACAAACAAAAAAAATCTTAAATGAAAAAAGTTTTAATTACCGGTATTACCGGAATGATTGGCAAACATTTAGCAAAATTGTATGTTAAAGAAGGCTTTGAAGTTGGCGGAATTTCGCGCGCAACTTCTGCTTCAAGGTATTTTAATGAATCGCTGGATTATAAACATTTTGCAGGCGATATAATGGATGTTAAATTTTTGGAAGAAGTTTGGCAAAAGTTTAATCCCGATTTAGTTTTTCATCTTGCAGCACAGGCTTTTAACGGCGAATCCTGGAAAGCTGAAGAAACTACATATTCATTAAATATTCAAGGTGCGCATAATGTTTTTGAAACTTGCAGAAAGTTTTCGCCAAAAGCGCGAATTATTCCTGCTTGTTCAAGTGCAGAATATGGAATTGTGCCGGATGATATGATACCGATTGATGAAGATAAAACTCCACTGCATCCAATTACACCTTATGGTGTTTCAAAGGCTGCGATGGAAATGATGGCAAGGCAGTATCATCTAAATTATAATATGGATTTTGTTCTTCCTCGGCTTTTTATACATGTTGGTCCAGAGCATCCACCGGTTACTGCATTGCAAAATTTTGCACGTCAATTAGCGGCAATAAAATTAGGATTACAAAAACCTGTAATTATAGTTGGCAATATGGAAACCGCAAGAGATTTTGTTGATGTGCGAGACGGTGTTAAAGCGCTTTATCTCTTATCTCAAAAAGGAATTTCAGGCGAGGTTTATAATCAATGCTCCGGTAAGGCTTATACGATTAAAGAATCCTTAGATATGTTGATTAAAATAAGTGGTTTGAATGTTACTGTTGAGCAGGATAAAAGTCTTTTCCGTCCATCTGATGAAAAACTTTTGCTTGGCAAGCCAGATAAACTTGAAGCATTAGGCTGGAAAGCAGAGATATCTTTTAATGAAACTTTAACTGATATTTATAATGATTGGCTATCAAGATTAAAAAAGTAAAAACGACATAATCAATGAAAAATACATTCCTTATAATAACTTCAATTGCAAAAGATAATCATCCGGTTTTAAAACAATTTGCAGATGAATCTGTTTTGCACAATGTACCCTTTATATTAATTGGCGATACAAAAAGTCCGGTTGGTTTTAATCTGAACGGCTGTGATTTTTATTCTGTTGAAAGACAAAAGTCTTTGGGTTTTGAATTGGCAAAAGCATTACCTTTTAAGCATTATGCGCGCAAAAATCTCGGCTACCTAATCGCAATCTCAAAAGGTGCGGAAGTAATCATTGAAACAGATGATGATAACATTCCGTTCTCTGATTTCTGGAATGAACGAACGAAACAAAGTAATGCTTTCCTTTTAAATAATAAAGGATGGGTAAATGTTTATAAATATTTTACCGATGCAAATATCTGGCCCCGCGGCTTTGCACTTGAACATTTACAAAATGATTTACCGGAATTAGAAAATAAGAATTTAATTGATTGCCCGATCCAGCAAGGGCTGGCAGATGAGAATCCCGATGTTGATGCAATTTACAGATTGATATTACCGCTGCCGCTAACTTTCAATAAATCGGAAAGTGTTGCGCTCGGTGATAATTCTTTTTGTCCATTCAACAGCCAGAATACAACGTGGTTCAAAGAAGCATTTCCACTGCTTTATTTGCCTTCTTATTGCAGTTTTAGAATGACTGACATCTGGCGTTCGTTTGTTGCACAAAGAGTTGCGTGGACTTGCGGCTGGTCAATCTTATTCCACAACAGCACGGTTTGGCAGCAGCGCAACGATCATAATTTGATGATAGATTTCCGTGATGAAATTTCCGGTTATACAAACAATGATAAAATCTACAACTCTCTAAAAGAATTAAAATTAAAAGAAGGTATTCAAAACATACCAGTCAATATGAAAGTATGTTATCAAAAACTTATTGAAATGAACTTGGTTGACGAAAAAGAAATGAATCTGTTAGATTCGTGGTTTAAAGACATTGAGCACTACTTGTAGTTTATAATAAAAAATCCCGCCTATTTAAGACGGGATTACAAATTATAAAAAAATTATCTACCCAGAAAAATTGTAAAACCTGCATTTATAAAGTTAATTACTTAATTTTACTCTCAAAAAAATCAGATAAAGATATGCAAAGAATTAAAATAGACCTACCTCAAAAATTTATTTTTTCAACAGAGATATCTGTAAGGGTTTCGGATGTAAATTTTGCAGGGCATCTTGGCAACGATTCAATACTTTCCATTGTCCATGAGTGCAGAATTAGATTTCTTGCCAACTTCGGTTTTTCTGAGATTGATACTTGCGGCGCCGGCATAATTATGTTTGATGCGGCATTACAATATAAAAATCAGGGCTACTACGGAGATGTTCTTTTAGTTGATGTTTCAGTTGATAATTTTATAAAAACAGGCTGCGATTTTGTTTTTAGAATATCTAAAAAATCTGATGGAAAAGAAATTGCAAGAGCAAAAACCGGCATTGCTTTTTTTGATTACAAAAACAACAAACTTTTGACTGTTCCAGATAAGTTTAAAAAATTAGTAGAAGGCTTGATTACACAATTAAATTAAAAGCGACGGAAAGTTTTTGTTAGAAAATATTTTTTACAGTACCGAAATTGTTGCGCCTGTTTTTATAGTAATGGCGCTTGGCTACTTTGCAAAAAAAGTAAAAATAATAAACGAAGTTTTTGTTGAAGTAACATCCAAATTTGTTTTTAATATTTCACTGCCTGTTCTCATCTTTATGGAAATATCAGCCATTGATATTTCAGAAACTATTGATTTTAATGAGATAATATTTATTTATGGCGCAACTATTATTACTTATCTTTTAGTCTGGGTTGGTTCAATTCCGTTTATTAAAGATCCTAAAGACAGAAGTGTTTTCATTCAGGGCTCATATCGCGGTAATTATGCAATTATCGGTCTTGCTCTTATCGCTAATTTATTCGGTGAACAGGAATTGGGCAAAGCAAGCATTATTCTTGCATTTGTGCTTCCGCTTTATAACATTCTTGCTGTAATTGTTTTAACTGTTCCAATGAGAAAAGAAAAAGAACAAAATATTTTAAAGATTATTAAGCAGATAGCCGTAAATCCATTGATTATTGCAGTGGTCGCCGCAGTTCCATTTTCGCTGCTTGAAATTAAAATCCCATCGTTGTTAGAAACAACCGGTAACTATATCGGAGATATTGCATTGCCGCTTGCATTAATAGGAATTGGCGGTTCATTAAATTTTGACCATCTTAAAAAAGTTTCGATGATGGCATTTACCGCCGCTGCTTTGAAATTAACTATACTGCCGCTCGTTATGACTTTTGCTGCATATTTTTTTGGTTTTAGAGCAAATGAACTGGGAGTATTATATATATTATTTAGCTGCCCAACTGCGATAGTAAGTTTTATTATGGCGGATGCAATGGGTACAAATTCAAAACTTGCCGGCAATATTATTTTGGTTTCCACACTTGGATCGGTTTTTACAATTGCGCTCGGAATTACAATACTTAAATCATTTGCATTGATTTGAAATTGTGCTGTTATTGCAATTTTAGTTAAAACTACAATAACAGCACGAGGTTTATTTCCACAAGATCAAAAGTATTCCAAACAAAATCATATTTACCAATTGATAAGTGCTGTCAATAAAAAACAATCTGTAAGTTTTTCTGGCAAATAATTTGTTCACAAACATTGTAGCGGCAATAAATCCAGACCAGCAAGAAAAAGAAATTCTTAATCCTTCCAATATTGTTTGTGCATTTGTAAGTGAAATTAAATATGCCAAAACCAAAGCCATAAAAATATGACCAAGCATTGCAAGTCCAAAAGTTTTAGCCGGATTAAAATCTTTGGCTAATTGTTCTTCTGTGTAACCGTATTCATTCATCCAGGCTTTGCCAAAAAGCGGACCATACCATAAAGCTCCAAGTATCATTGAAATAATTCCGCACACTAATACTGCAAAATAATTTATATAAACAGGGTTCATAACATGCCTCCTTAATTTTTGTTGATATATTAAAATACTAAAATTTATTTATCTTTAAATAGAATATTAATTATTCAAGGCAGCCAGTTTTTAATATTACTATTTAACTAAACATTGGAAGATCAAAATGACCCATAACAAAAAAACTACAATAGAAATTCTTACAAAGCCTATTCAGCAATTTCTGCATCAACAGGCGTCTGGTGGAATATTACTAATTATCTGTACTATCATTGCGCTGGCATGGGCTAACTCATCTTTCGCTGAATCGTATCATCATTTATGGAATACTTATTTGTCAATTGAGGCAGGCGGATTTGCGTTAAAATATTCACTGCATCACTGGATTAACGATGGTTTGATGGTGATATTTTTCTTTGTAGTTGGATTGGAAATTAAACGCGAGTTGATTGCAGGCGAACTTTCAACACCCAAAAAAGCCGCTCTGCCGATAGCCGCTGCTTTAGGCGGAATGATTTTTCCTGCATTGTTTTATGTAATATTTAATTTCGATAGTGAAGCCTCTTCTGGATGGGGAATTCCAATGGCTACTGATATTGCATTTGTTGTGGGAATACTTGCATTACTTGGCAATAAAGTTCCGCTTGCATTAAAAATATTTGTGCTTGCTCTTGCAATTGTTGATGACCTTGGAGCAGTGCTTGTAATTGCAATATTTTATACATCGGAAATTTCTGTGAATAGTTTAGTAATTGCCGGTGTCTTGATTGTTTTTCTTATCATTTTAAATCGTATAGGTGTTAGAAGTTTAATAATCTATTCTTTTATCGGAGTGCTGTTGTGGTTAGCATTCTTAAAGTCCGGCGTACATGCAACTATTGCAGGTGTATTGTTAGCATTTACAATTCCCGCCTCATCGCGTATAAATACAACAAAGTTCTCAAAAGATACGCAATCACTTATTAAAGAATTTGATAATGCAGGCGGACACGGAGAAAATGTTTTATCAAATGAAGAACGGCTTTCAATTGTTGACCGGATTGAAAATAACTGCGAAAAAATTTTAACTCCCTTGCAGAGATTTGAACATGGACTTCATCCTCTCGTTTCATTCTTTATTATGCCTGTTTTTGCACTTGCAAATGCGGGCGTTTCTATCGGAGAAGGGTTCGGCTCTGCAATTTCAAATCCAATTAGTCTTGGTATTATCTTTGGCTTATTTTTAGGCAAACAGTTCGGCATTTTTTCATTTTCATATATTGCTATCAAAATTGGACTTGCATCAAAACCCCAAGGAGTTAGCTGGAAGAAAATATACGGCGCTGCAATACTTTCGGGTATTGGATTTACGATGTCTTTATTTATTGCAAACTTGGCTTTTAACAATCAAGAGTTTTTAGATATTGCCAAAGTTGGAATTTTATCGTCTTCATTAATTTCAGGGATAATCGGTTTTATTTTTCTAAAGTCTGCACTTAAAGAAAACTGATATTATGCTTAAGCATCATTTCAGAACTTTTTATTAATCGTCTTTTGCCGGACAATAAATTTTAATAATTTTTTACATTATGATTATTGAAGAATTAAATAACGTTGCTCCGATTGAAGGAGTTATTAGACTATCCGAAGTTGATAATTCGTTTGAAGATTTATATCAAAAAGTAATTACAAAAGAAAAACGTAATTACAGTAATGATGAGTTAAGGCTTCTTCCGTTTGCATCCAATCTTAATCCGCATAAAGCTGAATGGAATTTACGCACTAAATCTTTTTTAAGATTTAATGAATATCTCAAAACCAAAAATTCATCACTTAACATTCTTGATCTTGGCTGCGGCAGCGGATGGTTTTCTGCAAAACTGTCTTCCGGTTCAGATCATATTTTTTATTGCGTAGATATAAATCTTGCAGCTTTAAGAACAGGAGCAAAAATATTTACTTCTCCTCAATTAAAATTTATTTATGCTGATTTATTTAAAGTAAAGTTTCCGCGTTCTTCATTTGATATTATTGTGCTTAATTCATCTTTGCAATTTTTCCCTGATATAACTGTTTTGATGCGCGAACTTTTATATTTAATTACACAAGATGGAGAAATTCATATTGTTGATACACCTTTTTATAAACAGGAAGAATTAGCATTGGTGGAAAGTAAAACAGCAAGCTATTATAAATCTCTCGGAATTCCGCAGATGAAGGGAAAGCATTTTCATTGTAACTATAGTTCATTAAGCATTCTGAATCACACATTGCTTTACGATCCGCGTTCAATCAAAAACAAATTACTTGGCATTATTTTCGGTAAAGACTCTAATCATCCTTGGATAATTATTAAGAAGTAACTTGCTGTAAAATCTATGACTAAATATTTAAATAGTAAATTTCTGTGGTTAGCGCTTGGAGTAGGAATAATCACTTGCTCGCTATATATACTATTCGTTTCTGATAATCTTACATTTGATGCTGATCCGGATTCATCAAGAATAATTTTATTTGCTATTCAAAAAATACTTATCGGCTTGTTGTTCTTTCTTGCGGTTATCAATATTAAAAAACTTCCTATAACGGAACAATGGATTGCGTTTATAATTTTTACTGGATTATTAGCCCGAATGATTTTATTGCCATCGGTACCTGCACTTGAAAATGATTATTACAGATATTTATGGGATGGTGCTGTAACTGCCAACGGAGTTAATCCGTATAGCATTAGCCCGCAGCAAGTAATGGATAAAGATACCGTTGTGCCCGAAAGAATTATACATTTAGCCGAAGAATCCGGTGAAGTAATTCATAAAATAAATCACCCCAAAATACGCACACTTTATCCGGCATTAAGTCAGGCAGTTTTTTCAATATCATATATTTTTTTCCCTTGGAGTGTTTCTGGTTTTAAAATAATAATGCTGCTTGCCGATTTGTTGCTTTTGTTTTTTATAATTGGAATATTAAAAGAACTAAAACTTCCTAAAACATTTATTGCTATATACTGGTTAAATCCAATTGTCATTCATCAGTTTTTTAGTGCAGTTCATTACGATCTGTTTGCTGTCCTTTTTACTGCTATCTCGTTTTATTATTTCTTAAAATCAAAATACATAAGTGCGGGCATAATACTTGCGATTGCGGTTGGTTTTAAACTTTATCCTGTTTTGATATTGCCGTTTTATTTAAGAAAAATTACAGATCAAAAAATAAAATTTGCATTAACAACAATAGTTTTTGCAGTAATTGTTTTTGTGATTTTTATTCCTGTTTTACTTGCGGGGTTTGATGAAAATCAGGGTTTGATAAAATATGCTGCCAACTGGATTAACAATGCAGCTTTTTACACATTGCTTAAAGACAGCATTGATTGGTTTACAACCACATTTAAAATTTATTATGTTTGTGCTGATTGCGTTGCCAGATGGATTACTGTCGCTATTATGTTATTAACAATAATTGGGCTTAACATAAAACAGGCAAAATCAAATAAAGAAATTGCAAACAAAATTGTGATTGCATTCGCCGTAATGTTCCTTATTAGTCCAACGCAATTTCCGTGGTATTTTACGTGGCTTGTTGTTCCGCTTACATTCAGTCCGAAATTTTCTTTATTGATGTATTCTTTTCTGCTTCCGCTTTATCATCTTAATTATCTCGGGGATTATTTTATTTATATTCAGCACATCCCTGTATTTCTTTTGTTTTTGTATGAGATAACAAATAAGAGGAGAATGGAAGTTATATTTGAATAGTTGTCTTATTGCGATTCAACTTTTGAAAATCAATTGCTATTATGGTATTAGCAAATCATTGCATCGGTACATCAATCACAACAAAATTTGTGCTTTCTAAAAATTCTAACTTGATTGTATCAAACTCGCATATTCCTATTGCGTCGCGGCTGAATAAAGTATCTTCTTCAATTTTAATTTGTCCGTCAATCAAAAAAATGTATGCGCCGTTTCTGCGGGTTTCAATTTTGTATTCAGTTGTATTTCCCTTATCAAAATTACCAAGTTTGATTTCAGCATCCTGATGAATAAACAATGTGTTTATTTTATTAAAGCCGGAAACTGCCGTTATCAATTTGTTCTTTCTGTCTTCAATGGGGAAAACTTTTTGGTCATATCTTGGTTTGATGTTTTTTTCTTTAGGAAAAATCCATATCTGCAAAAGATTCAATTCTTCGGTTTTTGAATGATTAAATTCCGAATGTGTAATTCCGGAGCCCGCAGACATCACCTGTACTTCATCTTTACGAATTACAGAACCTGTTCCCATACTATCGCGGTGTTCAAGTTCACCTTCAAGAACTATTGTAATTATTTCCATATTGTTATGTGGATGCGTTCCAAAACCCATTGCAGGCGCAATCTTATCATCATTTAAAACCCGCAACATTCCAAAGTTCATCATTGCAGGATTGTAGTAATCCGCAAAACTGAAACTAAACTTTGTATCAAGCCAGCCGTGATTTGCTTTGCCTCTGTCTTCGGAGCGATATATCATTTTTTCCATTTCTCACTCTTTAGCTAAAAATTAAAATTGCGGGAATTACCGAATGAATTTTCAAAAAGTATATCTTTTAGCGGCAATCTATTTTTTATCACAGGTTCGGTTTCAATGTTCAAAGTTTCTGCTTGTCTGCCGATTGCAAGAACTGTGGCAACTTCAAAATCGTCCGGTATATTAAATGCTTTTACAATTTTTTCACTATCAAATCCACCCATTTGATGTACAAATATATTAAGGCTGTTCGCTTGAAATGTTAAATTAGCAACAGCCGAGGCAGTATCGTACAAATAGTGGCGATTCTTATTTTGATTTCTGCTTAAAATCCTTTTTGCAAGAACGATAACAAGCAGAGATGATTTAACTGCCCATTCCTGATTTTTTTCCATTAGAGTTTTAAGTACCGTATTAAATTTCTCATAATCTTTTTTTTGCGCAGCAATGAACCTCCACGGTTGTTCATTAAATGCTGATGGTGCAAATCTCGCAGCCTCAAACAATGAGATGATTTCTTTTTCGCTTAAAGCTTCTCCGTCAAATTCTCTTATACTTTTTCTTTTTGTTATATTTTCGTTGAGCATTATTAATCCTGATTGTTGTTCCAAAACTATGTTATAACACGGTTTATACCAAATTTATTATGATCATTATCACGAAAAGAGTTTATCAAATATAGATTATTATAAAAAACATTTTTATATATGATCTGGAATTATCAAAAATGAATAAATGTTTTAAAATACTTGGAATCAAATCTTTAGCGAAAAGCACAATAGTGTTTTTATTTCTTTTATTTGCACAAAATGGTTTTTCGCAAGAGTACATTTTGAAGCAATTAAGAATTGAAGATGGACTTTCCCAAAGCACTATATTCAGTTCGCTTCAGGATAGTAAAGGATATATGTGGTTTGCAACCCGCAACGGATTAAACAGGTACGACGGCTACAAGTTTGTTGTTTATTTTAATGATCCTAAAGATTCAACTTCTCTCTCAGACGACGGAACAAATTCCTTATTTGAAGATCGGAACGGCACACTATGGATTGGTACAATTTATGGGAACATAAATAAGTTTGATCGTACAAGCGAAACTTTTTCGTACATAAATATTTCTGCTTTATTTGATTCTGTTCCAGAACAAAATGAGGAGTTTTATGATTATCCGCTTTCTTTTTCGAGAAATAAAAACACAACTATTACCTGTATTGCCGAAGATAAAAACGGAGCTTTATGGCTTGGTACTTGGGGAAGAGGAATTATAAGGATTGATAAAAATTTTAAAAAACTAAATCATTTTTATGCTAACTCAAAAAATCCAAACAGTCTAAAAACCAATAGAATTATGGATTTGCATTTTGATGATGACGGTAATTTATGGGCGGCTACTTTTGGCGGAGGTTTGAGCAGGATTACTAAGTCAAAAAGTAGTTCCAAAGAAATATTTACAGTTGAAAATCTTTTACAGCAAAATGATGCCAATTCTCTTTCTGATTCAAAACTATTAACGCTGCTCGAAGATTCCGACAATAATTTGTGGATTGGAACATTTTACGGCGGATTAAATTTCATTTCGAGTGATCAAAAAAAACTGCCTCTTAATAAAATTAAAATTAATGCCCACAGATGTCCGCTTTCTATTAACGAACTTAGCCGTAATACTGTTATCGCTTTAGCCGAAGATAATAATAAGTATTTATGGATAGGAACATTTGGCGGCGGGTTAATCAGATTCAATCAAAAGACAAATGAATCGCTGCATTTTTTTTACAATCCGTTGGATCAAAATTCGATCGGCGATAATGATGTTCTTTCTTTATGTGCAGACCGTTCAGGTATTATCTGGGCTGGGTCGCATCTTGGCAGCGGCATAACAAAAGTTATGACCAACAATGCTAAGTTTAATCACATCAAACATGATCCACGAAATTCAATCTCCTTAAATGATGATGTTGTGTGGGCAATTTTTAAAGATAAAGAAAATGTTTTGTGGATTGGTACCTATAAAGGTGGTTTAAATAGGTACGATTTTACTTCAAAGAAGTTTTCCGTTATAAATAATTCAAGAACCGGGGCGGCTATAAGCAGCAATCATATCAGGGCAATTAAAGAAGATAATTTTGGCAATTTGTGGATAGGAACTTATGATGGCGGATTAAATATCTTAAATAAAAAAACAAACAGCGTAAAAGTTTATAAAAACAATTTTAAAGATATTTACAGTATTGGCGGTAATCAGGTTCAGGATATTTTTATTGAATCGGACAGCGTTTACTGGGTAGGAACATTTGGCGGTGGTTTAAACAAAGTTGTTGTAAAAGGTAATCCATTTGATCAAAAATTAAAATTTATCCGTTACAAATTTGAACAATTTAATTCGCAATCAATAAGCGACAATAGAGTTTATAATATTTTTAAATCAAAAGATGGCTTGTTTTGGATTGGATGTTATGGCGGCGGACTAAATAACTTTAATACTAAAACGGGTAAGTTCAAAAGATATCCGTTAAACTCGGGCAGCGATGACAAATTTAATATTGAAAATTTAATGTCTATATGTGAGGATTCAGAGGGTACTTTGTGGCTCGGCAGTTACGGCGGCAGTTTAACAAGTTTTGATAGACGTAAAGAAAAATTCAAAAGGTATTCATTCAAAGAAGGTTTATCGAGCGGCGTTGTTTACGGAATTATTGAAGACGAAAAAAAGAATTTGTGGCTAAGTACGGATAACGGAATTTTTAAATTAAATATCATCACAAAAGAAATTAAACGATTTGATATACAGGATGGATTGCAAAGCCTTGAGTTCAGCGGCGGCGCTTACTTTAAAGATGATGATAATATTTTATACTTCGGTGGAATAAATGGATTAAATTATTTTGATCCAGTAAGTATTAAATCTAATAATTATGTTCCGCCAATTGTAATAACATCTATAAAAGTTTTTAATGAATTGCTCAAGGGCGACCGAAAAGAAATTGTTTTAGAGTACACCCAAAACTTTATTTCGTTTGAATTTTCTTCACTCGATTATTCCGATCCGCAGGACAATCAATACTCGTTTTTGCTGGAAGGTCTTCAAAGCAACTGGCAAACTACCGATGCAGCATCACGAATTGCAAGTTATACAGACCTGTCACCTGGTAATTATACTTTTAAAGTTCGGGGCTCAAACAGCGACGGCATTTGGAGTAACGAATATGCTTCCGTTAAGATCATTATACTTGCTCCGTTCTGGCAAACCTGGTGGTTTATAACAATATCTGTTTTGCTCGTTGGCTTATTTCTTTATTATTTAAGTACAATAAGGATAAAAAACTTGCTTGCAATTGAAAAATTAAAGTCCAAACTTGCAGCAGATTTGCATGATAACATTGGTTCGGGCTTAACGGAGATTTCAATATTAAGCGAAGTTGCATCCAGAAAAATTCCTGTTAGCAACAGAATACTTAATTCGGAGTTGAATAAAATTAGCGAGTTATCCAGACTGCTTGTTGATAATATGAGCGACATTGTCTGGGTTGTTAATCCCAATAGGGATTCGCTTCACGATTTAATTATCAGATTAAAAGATTCTTACAGCGATTTGCTTAACTCGTTAAATATTTCTTTTAAAACTAAAAATACCGATAAAATAAAAGATGTTAAACTGCCGATGGATTTTAAGCAAAATCTTTATTTGATATTAAAAGAAGCAGTCAATAATTCTATCAAACACAGCAAATGCGGGCAAATTATTTTGGATGCAAATTATAGAAACGATTTTATTGAGATTTCAATCTCTGATGACGGAGCAGGTTTTGATGAGAATGAAGTTGTTAAAGGCAACGGCTTAAAAAATATGCAAGCAAGAGCAGCACAAATTGGCGGAAAGATTAACTTTAAATCTTCTGCTGAATCCGGTACAATTATAAGGTTTATCGGAAAACCGGGTAAAACTATTAAACTAAATTTCTTATTCGGCAAATGATTAATGTAGCAATAGTAGAAGATAACTCAACGATTAGAGAAGGACTTGCTTCGCTAATAAATGGCACAGACGGATATAAATGTATCGGCGCTTTTGGAGATGTTGAATCTTTTTTACCAAAGATTGATTTATTGGATGTTAATGTTGTCCTTATGGATATTGGTCTGCCAGGTATGAATGGGATTGAAGGTGTTAAAAAAGCGATACTAAAAAAACCGGAATTGAGTGTTTTAATGTTAACTGTTTATGAGGAAAGTGATTTTGTGTTTGATGCTTTATGTGCAGGCGCATCCGGTTATCTCGTTAAGAAAACACCGCCGGTACGATTACTCGAAGCAATTAAAGATGCAAGCGATGGCGGTTCACCAATGAGCTCGCGAATTGCAAGACAGGTTATAACAGCCTTTAAAGAAGGAAAGAATATAATTGAACGATCAAGCAATTTTGATTTAAGTGATAGAGAAATAAGCGTACTTAATTTGCTTGCTGAAGGTTTTAATTACCAGGAGATTGCCGAAAACCTTTTTATAAGTGTTGATACTGTTCGTCATCATATCAGAAATATCTACAAAAAACTTCATGTTCATTCTCAATCCGAAGCTGTTGCAAAAGCAATAAGAAAAAAAATTATTTAATACTTTTGCCGGTTTACCTGCACAACTATGCTGTAAAACTAAAGGTTTTCATTCTTCATCGTTAAAAACTACATATTTATGTAGTTGCGCACTTAAAAATTATTATGCACTTTGTCATCGGAATTAGATTGATTGATGAAAGTAATATTTAATTATTAAAATGAGCTTAACAACCAACCAACATAAATCAAAACCGTTTTATAACGGAATATAATAAAGGAGATGTTATGGAAAACTTTCAATATCCAAAAACAATTTCTAATCCTTTATCCGATCTTATTAGTGATGAAGTATGGGATTTGCTGAACAGCAGAAGTTTGATTAATGAAAGATCGGTTAGAGATTACATTATTCGCAGAAGATTTAAAAACCTTCGCTCGCAAAAAATACGCACGGGCGATGCTATTGACACACTGAGGGCAGAATATCCTTATCTCCAATTTGATACAATTAGAAAGATAGTACACAACCCTCCTAAACAGATAAGTAGATCGTAGATAGAAACAGGTTATTCTCCCTTGCCCGTTCTTGAAAAGGAACGGGTTTTTATTTTTAAAAGTCGTTCTTATCTGATTATTATTTCATCTTTAACTAATTTTGCCGTAAACATTTTTAAGTAATGATGATTATTGATAATCCGGTAACTCCTTTAACCGAAATACTCGACCCCGTTTTAGAAGCGGCGCAGCTAAAACTTTTTATTAAGAGAGAAGACCTTACCGATGAGTACATTTCCGGTAATAAATGGTATAAACTAAAATACAATCTTATTGAAGCGGAAAAACTTGGATACAAAACACTGCTAACATTTGGTGGAGCATATTCAAATCATATTCACGCAACCGCCGCTGCCGGTAAAATTTATAATTTCAAAACTATTGGCGTTATACGGGGAGAAGAACATCTGCCGTTAAATCCAACAATATGCTTTGCAAAAACATGCGGAATGGAAATCGAATATCTTGATAGAACATCTTACAGAAATAAATATGACGAACGAATTATTGATAAGCTTAAAAAAAAGTACGGCGATTTTTTTTTAGTTCCCGAAGGCGGGTCAAATCATCTTGCGCTATTTGGTGTTGCAGAGATTGTTCAAGGAATTGATTTTGAGTTTGACTTCATCTGTTCAGCTTGCGGAACTGGCGGAACGTTAGCAGGTTTGATTTTGGGATTGAATGGCAGGGCGGCGGCGCTCGGATTTTCTGCTTTACGCGGCGGCGCATTTCTAAATCAAAACATTCTCAATCTTCTTTCAACTCATAAAAAAAATCATCTAAACAATTGGGCTGTAAATCTTGATTACCATTTTGGCGGCTACGCAAAGGTTAAAAAAGAGTTGATTGAATTTTGCAAAGATTTTGAGTTGAAGCATAAAATTCCAGTTGAACCAATTTATACAGGCAAAATGTTATTCGGAGTTTTTGATTTGATAAAGAAAAATTATTTTCCAAAAAACAGCCGCATTGTCGCAATTCATTCCGGCGGCTTGCAGGGTTTACAGGGGCTTAAACACAGAGGATTAATTTAATTCGTGTTTTTTGCTAAAATTTTTCGTTTAATCTCTTTGAGTTAAAAGTTTTACAACTGACCAAAAACCGGCATGGTAATTTCAACAGCAATCTTTTCGGATACCATATACAGTATAACCGAAATCATAAAAACGATTGTTAAATAACCGGGCAATTTTTCCGGTTTAATTTCTTTGACTGTTTTCAATCCCAAATACATTAGATAGAATGTGTATAACCCGAGAATCAAATGCAGCCACTCAAAACTAATCACTATACGAACAATGCCGGCAGCAGCAAATGGAGTAAATGAATATATCACAACTTTTAATGATGATGAAAAGTTTTTTTCTGCTCCAAAAGTTTGGGATAATACATCAACAAATTTTGCCAGCAGATATAATCCTAAAAGATTGAAGGCATAATAAACTGACGAAAATAAAATTCCATTTATAATAGGAATTCTGTACGTCATTTTTTCTCCGAGAGATAGTCCGATTACAGATTGTCCAATAAAAATTGCGACAGCAGGAATTAGCGCAATTAACATTGCGTAATTCTTAAAGAGTTTGGTTGTAGTTGTTTGTTCGGTTTTAATTATTTCCCATTCGTATTTTGGATTTATTAAAATACCTATAGCTCTTTTGAGATTATTCATACATTATTAACGGAATAGTTAAACGATTTATTTTTACTATTACAAAAATAGTATTTATTTACTGTTAGTGATTTGCCGATTCATTATTAAATTTAGCCAACAAAATAAATTATCTATAAATACTAAAGGTGTTTTTATGATTAAACCCGAATTACTCGAAATTTTATGCTGCCCCGAAACAAAAGCCGATCTTGTACTTGATGGCGAAACTCTTGTTTCGGTGGATAAAGAAACAAGAAGACGGTACAAAATAATTGATAACATTCCGATTATGCTGATTGAGGAATCTGAACAGCTTGGTATTGAGGAATGGACTGCAATAATGAAGAAGCATAAAGTAAAAGTATAATTGTATTTGCAGCTCTTCGCAAATTATTTTTCATCATTTAAAACCGATTAAAATATGGACCCAATTAACATTCTTGTAGGCTTAAACATAATAGCCATATTTGGCGCTAACTTAAATTTTGCAAAAAAAGGGGTTAAAGATAGCGTTGGTGTTTTTAAGGATAAACCAAAAACTTATCTTCAATCACTGCCGCTTACATTTGCAACAGTTAATCTGTTTGTTTTGATTTTGAGTGTATTCCAGATTGGAACTATTGAGTACAAAGAAGAATATCAAATGATCAGAATTGCCGGCTTATGTTTTTACTTAATTTTTTCGTGGGTGCAGGTTTGGGCAACTAAAGTTCTTGGTAAAAACTATTCTCAATATGTTGTTGTAAGAAAAGATCATTCATTAATAACAAGCGGTTTATTCAAGTTTATCAGACATCCGCAATATGCTTCCCAATTTCTTATGGATTTTGGCGGTGCAGTTGCGACATTAAGTTTTGTGCTTGCTCCGTTATCTATTATTCTGCTGCCGTTTTTATTTTTGCGCGCATCGCTTGAAGATAAACTTCTCGAAAAACATTTTAACGGTGAGTTTCAAAATTATAAATCTAAAAGCGGTATGTTCCTGCCGTTTATCGGATAGATTATTTTACAATGATGAGGTCGTTTCGTTTAATATTATTGTTCTTATTTTTGTTGTGTAATGTTTTTGCACAGAACGGCAATAATGTTTTGATTGTTACGGAAGATGGTATGAAAGATATTCCCGCATACATACGGGAAGGCACAATTTATTTTTCCGTTAAAGATTTTGCAGACGCACTTGGCATAAATTACTACTACAACGAAGACTCAAAAAAAATAGAGGTAAAATTTGATAAGTATCTTTTAAGAACATCAGCAAGAAACCCTTTTATCGTGATCGTAAATAAAGAGAGCAGCGAACAAAATACATTCCAACTTTCCACATCAACTTTTTATATCAACTCAAAAGTATTTGTTCCGCTTAAAGCAAGCATCAAAATATTTGAATCTGCTTTTGGAGCAGATCTGAAATTTGAAGAACCAAACAAAATTATAATTGGTAAAACAAAAATTGATATAATCAAAACTACCGACAAAAGCTCTGCTGATTTTAATATCTCAAAACTTATGCTTAATGAAAAAGTAAACGGCACTTTAATTACAATTAAATCGAATAAGAACATTCAATCATATAAAAGTTCGTTTACCAATAATGTTCTTACTCTTACTTTTCGCAAAGTTAATATTGATGTTGAAAAAATTAAAGTTGCTGCTGGTACAGGTGTTGTTAAAAATATTGAAGCGAAAAATGTTGGCGGAGATGCCGAAGTTTATATTTCGGTTGGAGAGGAATATACTCGAAATGAAGTAATGAATATTGAAAACAGTAACGATATTCAGATAACTATTCATAATAAAATTTTTAAAAAGAATGATGCATCAAACAAGTTGAAAGAAAAATGGGAGTTTGATGTAATTGTTATTGATGCTGGTCATGGTGGTAAAGATGCGGGCGCAATCGGTGTTAATGGTGCAAAAGAAAAAGATATAAATCTCGGCATTGCTTTAAAACTCGGCAAGCTTATTGAAGAAAATATAAAGGACGTTAAAGTAGTCTATACACGTAAAACTGATAAGTTTGTTGATCTTTATAAGCGCGGAAAAATAGCAAATGAAAACAACGGCAAACTTTTTATTTCAATTCATTGTAACTCAACTCCACAAAAACCGAGCAATGCAAACGGATTTGAAGTTTACCTGTTGCGCCCCGGCAGAACAAAAGAAGCAATTGCAATTGCTGAATTTGAAAATAGCGTAATTCAACTTGAAGAAAATCCCAACCGTTATGAAAAGTTAACAGATGAAAATTTTATTCTTGTTAGTATGGCTCATTCGTCTTATATGAAATACGCTGAAAAGTTTGCTGAGTTTTTGCATAAGGAATTTTCGGATCATCCATCACTTGCATCGCGTGGTGTTAAGCAGGCAGGATTTTATGTACTTGTCGGCGCATCTATGCCAAGCGTTCTTATCGAGAGTGGTTTCCTTTCAAATAGTAATGATGCAAAACATCTTACAACCAAAAAAGGGCAGGAACAATTTGCAGAATATGTTTTTGATGCAATAAAAAAATATCAACTGAATTATGAACTTGAAATGCAATCGGAATAAATTCAGCCCAAATCCAGCCACGAATTTCACTAATTGACACGAATGTAAAAATTAATTTAGTCTAACTTCATTTGATAATTCATTAGTATCATTAAGCTTTAATGGAAAATGTTCGGATAAAATATTTTCAGCATCGGTTAATCCCTGAATAATTCCTTCATAAAAATTTCCAGCTCTAAAAAATGTTTGCATTTTCTCTGCAATTTTATCCCAAGTATTCTTTTCAACTTTTTCATTTATGCCAGTATCAGCAAGAATATAGAACAACTGTTTACTTAAAAGTAAAAGAAATAAAATTCCCGTCTTATCCTTTGTATTCGACATTCCACATTTAACAAATTCTTTCTCAGCAAGTTCGCGTATAGATTTTTTTAATTCAAAAACACTAACATTTTCTTTTATTGAAACAACTACTTCGCCGGAAGTGGTTTTTTCAATCTCTTTAATTTTGTTTGAAATTTCCGAAAGCTGTTCTTCCGAAAAATATTTATGTATTATTTTGTTTTTCATCATTATCCAATCTTCTTTTGATTTGTAAGAGTAAATTATCCAAATAGATTTAACAATTCAAATCCTTTGTAAAGGATTTAACTTCTTTTTTGTAAAACTAATTCAGTAATTTTGATACGAAAAAAGAAGACAAAAATGAAAAGAGTTATAACCATAATATTACTTGCACTTACTGCCAACATTTTCCCGCAAAATGAATTTCAAAAGTTTATTTCACACATAGACAGCATTCCTGATGTAGCTTTAAAAACAATGGCAGTTGATAGCTTTATGAACTATGCCCGTTCAAAAGGCATTCCTTTTATAACCGGCGATTCAGCTAATTTTTTATATAGAGGCACAATAACTTCGGCATCAGTTGCAAGTGATTTTAATTTGTGGAGTGCAACATCTTTTATGACAAGAATACCACAAACTAATTTATGGTATTACTCAAGAGAATTTGAGCTTGATGCAAGACTTGATTATAAATTTGTTACAAACGGCAGCAATTGGATTTTGGATCCTGAAAATCCAAATAAAATTTTAGGTGGTTTTGGTGCAAACTCCGAGCTTGCTATGCCGGAATACATTCAACCGTGGGAGATAGTTTATAAATCTCAAGTTAATCATGGAACAGTTATAACAAAAAATATTTTTAGTACAGCAGTTGGTGCTACTTATCAATTAAAAATTTACCTGCCTCCGGGATATGATTCTTTATCAACAACCGAATATCCTTCTGTTTATTTTCAAGATGGATTTGAATATGTAAGTTTGGCAAATGCTGTAAATGTGCTTGATAACCTTTTGGACAGTAATAAAATCCAACCTGTAATTGCGGTGTTTGTAAAACCCAATAACAGAAATGTAGAATATGCCGATAGCATCAGACAAAAATACCGCAGTTTTTTTGTTAATGAATTAGTTCCTTTTATTGATAATAATTATAACACTAAAAAAAGTCCTGATCAAAGATTGGTACTTGGTGATTCTTACGGTGGAAATATCTCGGCTTTGATAAGCTATAATCATCCCGATGTATTTGGAAATTGCGGGCTGCACTCCGGTGCATTTCAACCGAATGGTTTTGAAATTTATGCACAGGTTATGACCGATCTTGCAAATGGTATTACAAAAAACATTAAGTGGTCATCTATCTGGGGATCATACGAAGGCACACTAACAATAAATATGGATGTCTTTAAAGATTCATTACTAAAAAACGGATATAAAGTTGATTGGGAAAAAAGACCCGAAGGACACAGTTGGGGTTTGTGGCGCGCAACAATTGATAAAATGTTAATATACTTTTTCCCTGCACAAGCGACAGATATTGAAGAAGAATTTGGCGGCGCACCGGTTAATTTTGTTCTTATACAAAACTATCCTAATCCGTTTAATCCGATTACAAAAATAAAATATTCCATTCCTGTAGAGACGCATCGCGATGCGTCTCTACATATTGTAACCTTAAAAGTTTACGATATACTCGGCAATGAAGTAGCAGTGCTTGTAAACGAACAAAAACCGGCAGGCAATTACGAAGTTGAATTTTCTGCAGCCGGCAGATTAGCAAGCGGCGTTTATATATACAGGCTGCAAGCAAATGGTTTAGTTAGTTCAAAGAAGATGATCCTTTTAAAATGATATATGGATTTATGAAGTAATAAATATTTTTTTAACATTGAATCAAAAATTAGAAATGAAAATAATCGTTATACTTTTTTTCTCCGTAATTGTAACTTTAAATATTACTGCGCAAAACAAAACAAGATTGCCGGAAATCATTAAGGAAGATTTGCTATCCGATGTTGAAGTTCTTACTTCAAAAGAATATGATGGAAGATTGCCTGGCAGCGACGGCTACAATAAAGCTGCTCAATTTGCCGCCGATAGATTTGCCCAACTCGGATTAAAACCTGCGGGCGATAAAAAGTATTTCCAGTATTTTGATATTGAGTATAATAAAATTGAATCTCCTGCGATATTTAAAGCTATAATTCAAAAAGATACAATTGAGTATAAGTTGGGAAAAGATTTTGTGCTGCGCGGTTTTACAGGCTCAAATAATTTTACTTTGCCAGTGGCTTTTTGCGGATATGGAATTTCAAAGCCGGAACTTGGTTATGATGATTATGCTAAGATTGATGTAAAAGATAAAATTGTAATTGTGTTTAAACAAAATCCTGCGTGGAAAATTGATGATAAAGATTGGGGTGCAAACTATCCGCGCGAAAAATCTTTAACTGCAAAAAAGTTTGGCGCTAAAGGTATTTTATTTGTATCACTGCCGAATGATAAAAATCCACAGCCGCTTATAGCAAGCGTATTGCACGGCGATGGCGAGCAGCCTGTTGATTTTCCGCAGTTGCAAATCTCTCATCAAGCCGCTGATGATCTGCTGGGAATTATAAATTTATCTATTAAAGAATGTCAAACTAAAATTGATCAGAAACAAAAACCATCATCGTATCTTTTAAGAACTAAAGCGGTTGTTAATGTAAACGCAAATTATATTAAAGATGCAAAAACGATGAACATTATCGGGTTGATTGAAGGCAGTGATCCAGTTCTTAAAAACGAATTTGTTATAATCGGCGCACATATTGATCACGTTGGATCGCAGGCAGGATTGTTATTCCCGGGCGCAAACGATAATGCTTCCGGCAGCGCGGGCGTTCTGGAAATTGCCGAAGCTTTTGTTAAAAATAATATTAAGCCAAAGCGCTCTGTTCTGTTTGTGCTTTTTGCAGGTGAGGAACAGGGATTGCTTGGCGCAAAACATTTTGTTGAAAACTGGAAAATGCCTTACGAAAAAATTACTGCTATGCTGAATTTAGATTGCATCGGTTACGGAGATAGTATTCAAATCGGTAATGGAAAATCTTCGCCGGTACTCTGGAAAATTGCAGATGAATTGGATTATAAAAATTCCAATTTGATGGTTGAAAGAACCTGGAACGGCGGCGGCGCTGATACAACTCCTTTCCACGAAAAAGAAATTCCCTGTTTATACTTTGTTACAACCAACAGCTATAAACATTTGCATCTTCAAACCGATACGGTAGAAACACTTAATCCCGATCTGTATGAAAAAATTGTACAGCTTGCTTTTCTAACTGCAAAGGAAATTGCAGATGGAAATTATGTTCGTGAAAAAATTGTGGAGTAAATTTCTGATATTAAAATCCAGGAGCGTTAAAAATGATAAAGTATAAATTTTTAATAGTAATACTTGCTGTAATATTTTTTGATTGTGCATCTGCACAAAAATTCCGGTATGATTTTTCAACAGGATACGAAGGTTGGGCAGGTGATTTTGCTGATTATCCAGTTAATGATTCTATTTTTTATCAATTGGAATTTAAAAGAGCATCTTTGCCTGCTCCCCTTGATATAAATAAATTTTCACTTTTTATTTCAGGCAATAATCATAGTGATGATTTATTTATGTTTATTAAGAAAAAAATTATAGGGCTTTTACCCAATACAACCTATCGGGTTTTGATTGATGTTGATTTTGCATCCAAAGCTCCAACTAATGCTTTTGGGGTTGGTGGTCCTCCGGGTGAAGGTGTTACGGTTAAAGCCGGCGCTACTTTAGTTGAACCTATTAAGGTGGTTGGCTATTCAGATTGGTATAGGATGAACATTAATAAGGAAAATCAGATTAATCCGGGTGCAGATATGGATACTATTGGTAATGTAGGAGTTACAGATACAACAACGGTTTTCGCTATCGTAAACCGGAACAACGCATCACATTTATTTTCAATTACAACCGATGCTAAAGGAGAAGTTTGGATTTGCATAGGAACAGATTCCGGTTTTGAAGCTACTACAACTCTTTACTATTCAATTATCAATATAGAGTTTTTCACTACTACACCAATTGATGATGATATGCCTGCTTTTATTAATTATTCACTTGAACAAAACTACCCTAATCCATTTAATCCGGGTACAAAAATTCGGTATTCTATTCTGACCTCCCCTCAGTCCCCTCCTTCGCAAGGAGGGGAAGTAGTAACCTTAAAAGTTTACGACATACTCGGTAACGAAGTAGCAACATTGGTAAACAAGCAGCAAGAGCCGGGATATTATGAAATAGATTTTAATTCATCATCACTTGCATCCGGCATTTACATATACAGGCTGCAATACGATAAAAATGTATTATCAAAGAAAATGATAGTTATGAAATAGGATTTATAATTTATAATGTAGAATTTATAATGTACTTTTCTCGATAAATCGGGATTCTTTGAGGATATTAAAAACAACCTCACTACAAAGAGATGCTTAACGCACAGGGTTGTGATTTGCTTTTCCCGATAAATCGGGATTCTTTGAGGATATTAAAAACAACATTGTCAATAAGTTTTATTCCATCGGGATCGTTGTGATTTGCTTTTCCCGATAAATCGGGATTCTTTGAGGATATTAAAAACAACTTTAATTTGCTTCGATAAATTTCCCTGCTGGTTGTGATTTGCTTTTCCCGATAAATCGGGATTCTTTGAGGATATTAAAAACAACATGCCCGTTTAATCTTGCTTGATGAGCGAGTTGTGATTTGCTTTTCCCGATAAATCGGGATTCTTTGAGGATATTAAAAACAACGCAAGGTTATTTGAGAGTTATTGATCTGCCGTTGTGATTTGCTTTTCCCGATAAATCGGGATTCTTTGAGGATATTAAAAACAACGCAAGGTTATTTGAGAGTTATTGATCTGCCGTTGTGATTTGCTTTTCCCGATAAATCGGGATTCTTTGAGGATATTAAAAACAACACGCAAAGGAGCGTAAGTATAATCCCGCTTGTTGTGATTTGCTTTTCCCGATAAATCGGGATTCTTTGAGGATATTAAAAACAACGGTTTACTATTCCTTTATCTTCAATTAGTAGTTGTGATTTGCTTTTCCCGATAAATCGGGATTCTTTGAGGATATTAAAAACAACAATATCACCTTCCTGATGTCAGGAAAATGAGTTGTGATTTGCTTTCAATTTGTTCTTTGAGGATATTAAAAACAACGCAAATTCGAGTTGTTGTTCTTTACTTTCGTTGTGATTTGCTTTCAATTTGTTCTTTGAGGATATTAAAAACAACAACTTGCCAGTAAGTAAGACCAAGTTTTTCGTTGTGATTTGCTTTCAATTTGTTCTTTGAGGATATTAAAAACAACCATTATTATTGTAAGTTTGCGCAATAACTGTTGTGATTTGCTTTCAATTTGTTCTTTGAGGATATTAAAAACAACTGTTCGGCTTATCTCTCAAATTCGCTGCCGGTTGTGATTTGCTTTCAATTTGTTCTTTGAGGATATTAAAAACAACTAAAAGAAAATACACACCGGATATGCGTGGTTGTGATTTGCTTTCAATTTGTTCTTTGAGGATATTAAAAACAACTCTGCACGTTTAGCGTTAAACTGCCTTTACGTTGTGATTTGCTTTCAATTTGTTCTTTGAGGATATTAAAAACAACGCGGTGAAGACAATGACCTTCCGTTTTAGTGTTGTGATTTGCTTTCAATTTGTTCTTTGAGGATATTAAAAACAACAAATACTGATGAGTACATAACGGAAGAAATGTTGTGATTTGCTTTCAATTTGTTCTTTGAGGATATTAAAAACAACACGTCGTTTGATAATACTTACCAAGCAAATGTTGTGATTTGCTTTCAATTTGTTCTTTGAGGATATTAAAAACAACGTAAGACATCCAATTATTAACCCTTGATAAGTTGTGATTTGCTTTCAATTTGTTCTTTGAGGATATTAAAAACAACCTTGCAAAAAATAGGTGCGCTTTCCGCTTGGTTGTGATTTGCTTTCAATTTGTTCTTTGAGGATATTAAAAACAACTCAACAGGCGCGCAAATAGTTGAACGTCTGTTGTGATTTGCTTTCAATTTGTTCTTTGAGGATATTAAAAACAACCGATGCACGTTCCGCCAGCGATAAAAAAATGTTGTGATTTGCTTTCAATTTGTTCTTTGAGGATATTAAAAACAACCGCCTTTAACGTGCCAGAGGCAATATAACGGTTGTGATTTGCTTTCAATTTGTTCTTTGAGGATATTAAAAACAACATTTTTATTATTTATTCGACCGTTCGATAAGTTGTGATTTGCTTTCAATTTGTTCTTTGAGGATATTAAAAACAACGGCGAAAAGAACAATGGTCCGCCAATTCCAGTTGTGATTTGCTTTCAATTTGTTCTTTGAGGATATTAAAAACAACTTCACATGTTTTACCTCATTGATTTATAATAACTTACAGTCATTTTAGGATTAAAAAAATGACGCACAACTTTTATAGCTTTTGTTTTTGATATCAACTTTATAAATGGGGTTTGCTAAAAAAGCATACCCCATTTTATTTAGAATAGTTCAAGCTGGTGGGTTTCAATAAATCCGCTTTCTTCCTTTTTCTTTCCGTAAAATACTTCCATCATACCAAATTGTTTATCGGTTATAGAAAGTATCCCTACATGTCCTTTTTCAGGCAAAATATTCTTAATTCTTTTTACGTGTACGTTTTTATTTTCTTTGCTCGGGCAGTGCCTTACATATATCGAAAACTGAAACATTGAGAAACCATCCTTCATCATTTCCTTGCGAAAGCGAGTGTAGTTTTTTCTATCTTTTTTTGTTTCAGTTGGCAGGTCAAAAAAAACTAATATCCACATTATTCTGTATTGATTTAATCGTGATTGCATAAACTCTATTGAACTCATTCCCAACCCGTTCTCTTTAAAAGAGAATGGGTGTTTTTATTTTACCGGGCAATAAATTTATTTGGCTTCTATGTTTTGTTTTATAATTTCTAATACATTCTTCAATTCATTTGTTACCTGTTCATTGGTAAAGCGTATTACTTTTATACCCAATGAATTTATAATGTCTGTCCGTAACTGATCATAATCCATCTGACGCTTATGATAGCCGCCGTCTATTTCAATTACAAGCTTTTCTTCAAATGAATAAAAATCAGCGATAAAAAAAGTCTCGTTACCAAGATTATCAAAATATATTGGATACTGTCTGTAAAACTTTTTGTCGCAAAATTTTCTGTTTCGTAACACACCCCACATTATTTTTTCTGCTGGAGTAGAATTTCTACGTAACTCACGCGCTAATTCCTTAGCAACTTGACTCAATTTATTTTTTACATTCAAGCTCATATCAAAAAAGTCCCTCTCTTATTAAGAGAGGGATTTAGGGTGAGTTCCATTATTAGTTAAACATACTTGGATAAATTATTTTTTTTGCCTCGCCGTTAAAGCATTTAACTAAAGACGATGTTGTTTTTTGCATCCCAACCATTAAAGGACTTTTTTCGCCATCAATAAAAATATCAGTTGCAGGTATTGTTAAAAACTGCTTTTTAATAGACGGAGTTAGTTCAGTATAATCCTCACCGTCTTCAACAAAAGTGCATACAATTTCGTCAACATAAGGGCGATATGGTTCCATTATATCATCTGCAAGACAGTAAGCATTGTATTTATTGTGGTGATGTATTCCAAGTGTTGGCAGTAAACCTGATGAAACTAAACCGCGCACAACAACTGCTCTTAAAATTGCATAACCGTAATTAAGCAGATTATTAGGCGGCAGCCCATATCTATCCCTTTTAAATTCTAATTCAGGTGGAAAAACACTTTTCCAGTAATAAGCCGCAGCCCTGCCTTCTAAATTATCTGCATCACCGGAGCGTACTTCTTTTGCCCAGCGCTTCATATTGTTGTTTGGCTTTTTACGGTTTCTTAGTACAGCCGCTTGATTATAAATTTTTGCGCCTATTGTTTGCTGCCATAATTGTTTCTTTAAAGGCTCAGTAGCATTAATCTGTGCAGTAAATCTTTCGCTTTGCACCAAGTTGCTTTGTAAAGGTAAAAACAGACCTGCAGGCATGTGGCTAAAATCGCAGCTAACTAAAGCAGTATTATTTTCTAATAAAGCAGCAAGTAAACCCTGTGTAATTGTTATTTGCTGATTATCTAAAACTATAATTCCAATATCTTCAATTGGTATCGTGTTTATGTTGCCGCGCTCCAAATATTTTTCATTTGGATCTTTTTCTAAAGTTTCAGCAGCTTCTTTTTTAGAATCAGGATATTTAATTACAATCTGCATATCTTTTTTTGATAAATATGCCGGATTGCCGAAATATAATGTTCGTTTAATCATTTTACTTTTCTATTTATGAACTCAACACTCAGCCCCTTCTTCCGTTAGCTAACGGATAAGAGAAGGGGAACGGGTAGAGTTAAAAAAACACAAATCTTATCGTTTATTTACTCATTATTTAGCTGTATGTCTAATGTTCCCTAAACGATCTACTTTTAGTGGAATACAAATATCTTTAATTGATTGTTTATTCAGAGTAAACTCAAGTTTATTTAACTGAGTGAACTCAATTTTATCTACGATGGATTTTGCTGCATTAAATGGAATAGCATAAAAACGATTGCCCGTAAAACTAACAACTTTATAAATATTGGTAATCTGTTCTTTGGTTAAATTATCAAAGGTGATAGGCAGGTTGTTATCTCTTTCATCTTCAGAAGGTAAATACACGAGATCATTTGGAGAAAGATAAAATAATAATCTATTACTTTTTTCATCAGTATCGGGAATAGCGCTTAATCCCTGTTTTTGCCTTTCAATTACCATGTTCAAAGGAATGGTTTCAAAGCTTCTTTTGCCGTCTTCATTTTGATAAATAGCAAAAAATAAATTTGTTCCTTTTGCTGCTTCTACATATTTAGATGTTTTATTTTTGGTTTCACCTAACGGAAACTTACTTCCAATTTCGAAAATTCTTACTTTATATATAGGTTGATGAAACTTGCCATCATTGTATTTTAAAATATTAGTATTCATATCTTCAATACCTTCTGGTGAAAAAGCAAGTACAGGATTGTTTTCTTTTGAATTAAGATAATTTATTAGGATTTTTTGAATACCTGTATCTGTAATTGACATAATATTTTTTAGATCAAAAGACGTATCAATATTTTTTCTTGTTGCTGTAAGTATTTTACCTTTAGGAACTTTTATTCTATTTAATAAAACTTTACCCGAAACAGTTTCTTTATGCAAAGGTTTCCTAATTGCCCAATTATCCCCTGTACTTTGCTTAACTGATTTTTTTGTTTTTGTGCCATTAGTTTCAACCCATTTTTCATAATAATTAGTCGTCTTATTAATAACCCTAAGATTTTGCTTGAAACTTATAATAACTGATTCTAAATAATTTTTTGCATCAACAGTAAAGTTAGCCCAAGGTTTCAAGAAGTCGGTTGGAACTTCTTTTACAATTTGTACACCTGTTCTGGGATGTTTATATGCTACTTTTTCAAACTTTCGCAGTTTCCTATTTAAATCAAAACGTACGTTAGATTTTGCAAATGCATTATTTAATAAATTTATGTGATCTCTTGTTGCGCATGCAATTATTAAAGCATCTAAAGCATGGTGTCTATGATCAATACGTTTTTTTTGAAAGTTTTTTGAAAGCTCAATTGGAACGGTAGGCAAATATTTTTGATACTTTTCGTTGTAAGCAGTAAAAGCATTGCTGTTAGTAAGTCTATTCATCCGCTCAAAACGAGGTAAAATTAAATCATTCCAAATATCATTTAATCCCCAATCCTGTTTTAATATTGCAGTTATTCTTCCATTACACGGAATGATATTTTTAGAATTTACCCCGTAGTCATTCATATCATCGCGAACAACATTCGACAATATTGAGCTGATGAACTTACTAATATAGCGCGTGTCATTAATTTGGCGCTCAATCATTTTTTCAGGAATATCTTCCATCAGTAATTTATTTCGTTTGGACCGATTTTTTAGATAATGTGTTTTTACAAAATCTTCATAGTCGGTTATTTCGAAAATTTTTACACTATTTCCAAAACCAGTTTGAATAATCTCGCCGTGATGATTTTTAATAAATTCCAACCCGATTTGATTATCTTTCAATTTATTAACAGCTGACTCACAGATAACTTTGTTGTTAAAGCTATCATCAAAATAGCGGCTTTGGGGAATGATATGTTCAATTTCATAATCCGTTGTAAATAGTTTACTAAGAGGAATCATCTCACCTGTATATGGTGAACGATATTTTTGTTCTAACCACAACTTATATCGTTGTAACTCAGCGCTTGAAGGTTGAGCAGTCTTAATTATTTTTATAATATCATCAGGAATTTCAATATCTGAACTTAAAACGCCATCCTCAAATATTTTTAAGATTTCCTGATGAATTGGCGAATAAGGACGAACGTTTTTAATCTCTGGATCGTTATTTAGCTCTGCTAATAATGCTTTTATACGGAGGTTTGTGTTTTCATTCTTAATTACCTGATCAGAAATTTTTTTGCGATCCTCGGCGGTATTTTTCATTTCTCTGCCAAGCTCCACATGTATTTCATCAAAGAAATCTTTAACCCCTTTTCCATAATATGCCCAAATATCTTTTACTACTCGTAGTATTTCAGTTACTACTTGTTCAACAATTGGATTACGCAAAGAATGTTGTTTGAATTCTCCCAAGTAATTTTCTATATCAGAAACAGCGCCCCATTTATCAGTTACAGAAGCCTCTGAATGACGACCGTAAACAATATAACTTGCCTGATATAACTGCAACCGTTTTATGAAATCATTCTTTTTTAAAAAACTCTTCAGTACTTGTTTTGGAACCTCATCATCAGCAACATCTTCTATCTTTTCCTCATTAAAATCAATTAGCTTTAATCTTTCAAAGATGGAATTTGCTCTATCTTTAAATTCATCAGCTATTGAGTTTTCATTCCAATATTTTCCGGTTCTCATCAGAGGCAATAACTTTTTTATTGCTTTAGCAGAATAGCTGCCATATTCGCTTTTGAATGGTGGGAACTTTATGAAGTTTTCCAAGAAGGAACATACATTTAATTTATGTTTTTCAGCAAAGGTTTTTAAAGCCTTTTCATATTGAGTTTTGTCGGTTACAGAATATATAATATGCCACAAATGCGCCTCAATTTCATTCGTTAGAAATTTGTCAGGCAAACTTTCAACTTTTGCTAATCTTGTTGAAATAAATGTTCTTGTTTCGTTACAAGGGTATTTTTTGTCTTCGACAAAATTCCAACGATGTGTTGAATCCTTTAATTTGAAATATTTTAACAAAGATTTTTGTTCAATTTCTTTTCTGTTGTTCAAGAACTCAAATAAGTCCTCGTAGCTCCTTTCACAATCTAAAAATTGTGCTGTAACATCACTGTCGTCATCCTTCTTGTGGATACGTAAATTGTATATCCATTGCCACAGCCTGAACTCTTGATATAATGGATGTGACTTAGGTATTGCTTTTAAATACTCAGTTTTCTCAACACCATTAACTGTGTACTTTTTATATTCAAAAGAACAATTACTGATTGATGATTTTTGGCTTTTTAGTGGACGCTGGTAAAAAATAATATCTTCTAAAAACAAGTGTACAAAATCTCTTTTACTCAATAAAAATAGATGTGATTCATTGTTCTTATATAGTTCCCTTATACACTCATCGTATAAATCTTCATTTCGTAGTTCCGAATGAAATTCTTTTTGTTTAAGTAAAATTTGTTTTAATTCTTCTTTATAAAATTTACGTTCAATAGTTCGTATTAATTTGCCATTGATTTTTTGCTTAGGATTTTGAAGCAAAGCATCATAAATATAAGTACCAACAGTTTTATTCGTATTTTCAATTTCAGATTCAGTTTTTTGCTTTAACAATGTCCAATCATCTTCGCCTGGTGCTCTGAAACTGCGCTTTTCATTACCTTCTTTATCAGTTTTAATTGTACCATCATCGTTTAGGTCGGTAGTAACTATAAAATCCCTTATTTTGTCTTTCCAATCAAACAAAGGTGTTTTACTTGATCTCCGATATATCCATCCATTTTCTAATATAAGGGAATACCATATATCTATTTTCCCTTTTTTCTGTTCATCTGCTCGTACTTCAATGATTTTTAAAGAATGAAACTCAATTTGTTTTTTCTGATTTTCTAATTCCTCTTCTTCTCCTCTTAACTGATAATATCCGCGTTTCTGATTGAAATTGAGTATTATCCAAGCAAGTTCTTCCTTCTCAATTTTTTGAGTAAGTGATTTTTTCCTTAAATAATATATCGTCCAATCGTAAGGAATTTTTCTGTCGTTTTGTAAAAGATGCGGTTGATGTTTTCGGAAATCATTCAACATTCCTTCAAAGGAGTTTTTAAATATAAAATCAAATTTATCAACACCATTTTCTCCATTTCTAATTAATTTATATGCTAATTTGGGTTCAGTTTCTTCTTTGATCTGTCCAAATCGTGTTTCAAAATCAATCTGTTCTGCAAAGTGTTGCGGTAAAAACCCCAATAAATTCAATACTCTATGCAGTCTTTCCCTTCTGAGCAAATTTCGTTCACGCAATCTTCTTATACCACGATAATTAGTTCTTTCGGCAGTTTGGGAAATAGAGTTTCCTTTTCCAAAATCTCCTAATTGATCTTGACTCATAGGTATTATTCTACTACCCATACCAAGAATTTTGTCATTTTCTTTATCAATCAGCGCCCATCCGATTGAGTTAGTTCCTAAATCAAGACCCAAGATTTTTTTCATAAACATCCTGTAAATATTTTTATTTTGTAAAGTAACTACCTATTTTTGAACCAACAATTTGAAGCAAATCACAATAAGGATTATTCCGTTGTGAAAACATTTACAATAGTCCCGCAGCAATGCGGGATTGTTGTTTTAAAGTACCAAAAGAAATTTTGTTAAAGGTAATTGCAAAGCATTATTCATCGTGTCTGCATCCCCAGCAGTTAAAATAAATGTTAAGTTGAAGGGAATGAAATATCTATACATTAAATTCAGTCCATAATTTTGATACAAACTTAAAAAGTAAAACGGCAATAGGCAAGTAAATTTCTGCAAAAAGGCTCATAATTCCATATTCAATCAATAATGCTGCCTTTATAATTCCTCTTGCCTTTCTCTTCTTTCTTTTCCTATTTCTCAACTGAGCTTTTCAACTTTGTGTCTTAGAGGCTTAGTGGCAGAAAAGAAAAATGCTAACATCTAAATACATTTTAATTTTTCAATCTTTTAATCTTTTAATTCCTCTCCCGTTTCCAGTCTTTCCTCTTGCTTCTCTTATCCTTCATCTCTCGTTTCACATACGCTCCACATACGCTCCAGATACGCTATGCTCGGCTTGTGCAGCATAATTGGGCTTCAAGCAATTACTAAATTTGGCGTATAGCATTGTTGTTTTTAGTTGTTTGATGTTACCGTTCACTAAAGTGAATGGAAATGTTTTTTGATTCAAATTGCAGGATGTTTTGTTTGCAGATAGTGTTGAAGGGCAATGTTCTTAATCCAAAAATATTATGCTGCGTTACTGTTGAGATTTTTTATAATGCTTTTTACTAAGGCGGCAAAGGTATGTTTTACTTTTTCGGCGGTTTCGGTTACATCGTTGTGAGATAGTTTTTGATCTGAAATTCCGGCAGCAAAATTTGTGATACACGAAATAGCCGATGTTTTAATACCAAGATATGATGAATAAATTGCTTCGTGAACTGTTGACATTCCAACTGCATCTCCGCCAAACTTTGATATAAATTTTATTTCTGCCGGCGTTTCATAAGTTGGTCCTTTTGTGTAAAAATATACTCCTTCTTTTAAGTCAATATTTTCATTCATTGCCGCAAGTTTAATTGTATCATTAAAACCCGGGTGCGGCAGATTGTAAAAATTTGTTTTGCCTGCGTAACCAGCCAATCCAATTAGATCAGTCAATTCTTTTTTTATAAAAGTTCCGTTTAATGAATTTGCCAGCATCAAATCGCCGGGGACAAAGTTTTTATTTATACCGCCTGCGGCGTTTGTTAGCAAAAGATATTGTGCGCCCAATTTGTTTGAGATGAAAACAGGCAAAATACATTCGTGAATTTTATATCCTTCATAAAAATGAATGCGCCCCTGAAACAGAATGATTTTATTATTATGGTACTCCGCAAAATGAATTTTACCTTTATGCCCAAAAACAGTTGAGGCAGGATAGCCCGGTATATCGGAAGTTAAAATTGATTTATACAGATTAAGTTCATCTGCAAAATCACCAAGCCCGCTGCCGAGAATTATAGAAATATCCGGCTGGAACGGCGCTTCTTTTTCCAAAAAACTTAAAAGGGATTTGTATTTAAAATTAAGATCAATCATCATCTAAAAAGAAAAAAATAATCCTGCTAAAGTTGCAGTAAGCAAAGTTGTAAGCACTCCGCCGATAACTGCTTTAATACCGAGAGAAGCAATATCGGATTTACGATTTGGCGCAAGTGGTCCAAGTCCACCAATTTGAATAGCAATAGAACTAAAATTTGCAAAGCCGCAAAGAGCATAAGTTGCCATCAATACGGTTTTTTCGTTTACAAGTTTACCGGCTTGCACAAGATTGCTCATATCCGAATAAGCGACAAATTCGTTAAGAACTATTTTTGTTCCGAGCAAACTTCCGAATGTAAGCGAATCCTGCCAAGGCACTCCGATTCCGAAAGCAACAAATTGAAGTATCAATCCGATCATCAATTGAAAGTTTAACGGCTGACCGAAATTTGCAATGAGGTAAGAATTTAATCCAACAAGATCTCCAAAGCCGTTTAATAAATAATTTATCAAAGCGATCATTGCAATAAAAGCGAGCAGCATAGCGCCAACATTTAATGCGAGTGTAAGTCCATCACTTGCGCCGTTTGCAGCGGCTTCAATAACATTGCTTGCGTTTTTTTCGATATCAACTTTAACTTTTCCTTTTGTTTCGGAATCTGAAACTTCCGGCATTAAAATCTTGCCAATCATCATTGCGCCGGGTGCAGCCATTACGCTTGCGCCGAGCAGTTGTGTTGCAAACATCTGCTGGGCTTCAATAAGCGGGATTCCGTGCGAAGCCGCATAAGCGCTGCCAAGCATTTGAATATATGCAGCCATTACACCGCCGGCAATTGTTGCCATTCCGCCGATCATAATTGTAAGCAGCTCGCTTTGTGTCATTCCTTTGATAAATGGTTTAATCATTAAAGGGGCTTCTGTTTGTCCCACAAAAATATTTGCTGTGCAGGAAAGTGATTCGGCGCCGCTTGTTCCCATTATTCTTGACATCACCCAAGCCATTGCTTGAACAATTTTTTGCATTATGCCGAGGTAATAAAAAACGGACATCAAACTGGCGAAGAAAATTATTGTAGGAAGAACTTGAAACGCAAAGAAGAAACCAAGATTGCCATCGTTGCCGGGCGCTAATGCAAGATTGCCGAAAACAAATTTTGCTCCTTCAGTTGTAAAGTTTAAAATTAGCACGAAGATATAACTTACCCAGTTAAAAAAATCTTTTGCCCAGCCAAGCGGAAAGAAAAATGAACGGAGTGAATCGCCGCGAAGAATTAGAATTGCAAAAACTATTTGAATTGCAAATCCGGAAATAACAAGCCGCCAGTTTATTTTTTTCTTATTATTGGAGAGTATAAATGCAATACAGATTAAAAGTATTAAACCAAAAATTCCACGTAAAAAAGATTCAAAATCCATTTTATTTTCCTTCTTCAGTTGGGATGTAATGACACTTACGGCAGCGTGCTTCATAAACATCAGCCGCGCCAACAACAACGCGCTCCGCAGAAACAATTTTTCTTTGAGTTCTATCGGCAGGATTTCCGCACACAACACAAATAGCTAAAGATTTTGTAATATATTCTGCAACAGATAAAAGTTGCGGAATCGGCTCAAACGGAACGCCGCGATAATCCTGATCTAAACCAGCAATGATTACACGTTTTCCTTTATCGGCAAGTTGATTGCAAATCTCTACAAGCTCGTTTGAAAAAAATTGTGCTTCATCAATGCCAATTACCTGCGCATCTTCGGCAAGAGCCGGAATTTCTTTTGCGTCTTCAATTAAGATTGAGGGCAGCGATTGTTCGCTGTGAGATACGATTGAATCGTTTGAATATCTCAGATCAATTTTTGGTTTGAATACAACGACTTTTTGCTTTGCAATTTTTGCGCGGCGTAGTCTTCTAATCAACTCTTCGGTTTTACCGCTGAACATACAGCCAGTTACAACTTCTATCCAGCCTGTTTCTCTCGGCACTGCGTGTGGTGTTGGTTCCATATTATTTATTTAAATCCTTATCTCCAAAAGCAAATGGTAACAATTCTGATGTTTTAAAAACTTTATAATCTTCATTTCCATTAACAAGAATAACATCAATTTCGCCGCAAAGATCGCTTATGATTTGCCTGCAAGCGCCGCAAGGAGAAATGTAATCCGGCGAATCGCTGGCAATTGCAATAGCTTTGAATTTTCTTTCGCCTTCGGAAATTGCTTTGAATATTGCAGTGCGTTCTGCACAAATAGTTAAACTGTATGAACTGTTTTCGATATTGCATCCGGAAAATAAATTTTCATCCTCCGATAAAAGCGCAGCGCCAACATGAAAACCCGAATAAGTTGGCAGTGCATTTGATTTTGCTAAAACAGCTTTGTGCGCAAGAATTTTGTAATCCATAATTGTTAAATAGAAAGTTGTTACGATAATTTTTTAATGTTGCTGCAAAACTAAACAAAGAGTTTGATAAATTTTTACTTCCATTCGGTTTTTCCGGATAGAGAATTAAAAAAGTTTACGACTACAAATAATTCATAAAAAAATTGAAGATAAACCAATTGATAAAAGCGGAATGTATGTCCCAATTCCTTTTGGTGTTTCATTGAAATGAAAACATCAAAAACCATTTTTACACAAAAGGGAATAGCTGCAATTGGCGAAATGAGAGCAGCAAACACTGAAAGAAAAGCAATTATGTTTGTTGTAAACCACATTCCCAAAAACAATTTTTGCTTCGGCAGATAATGAAATGATGTTTGCAAATGTCTTTTCTTTTGCTTCAGGTAGTTTTTTAGCGAATCAGGTGGAGCAGAAAAAACAAGGGAATCCTTTTGCATAAAAGTTCCGATTTGCATTTTGTTTTTTACAGCTTCGCACAAAAGAAGATCATCATCGCCGGAAAGTGTTTCGATTGTATTTGAATATCCACCGATTTTCTCAAAAGATTTTTTACGGAATGCAAAACTTCTTGCGGCTGCAGAAAAAGGCATATTCAATCCGGCGGCGGCAATATTTAAATAAAAGTTCCGCATACTCTCAAATGCGGAAATTTTTTCAATAAGTTTTGTGCCGGATTCAACAGGAGCAACACCAAAAACAAAATCATAACCGGCATCTAATTTTGCAGCTATTGATTTTAGCCATTGCTTTTCGGGCTTGCAATCAGCATCTGTAATTGCAATAAAATCAAACTTTGCTTTTTGTATTCCAATGGCAAGCGCGCCTTTTTTACCTGGTAATAATTTTCCTGTTGAATTGAATAAATGAAAATTTGTTTTGCCGGATATTCTGTTTTTAGCAATGTTTTCGGTACTGTCGGAAGAGTCGTCATTAACAATGATTACTTCAAAGTGTTTAATATCGTAATCCAATTTCTCTAAATGATTAAACAGGCAATCCAAATTTTCCGATTCATTTTTTGCAGCAATTACAACTGAAATATCCGGAGAAAAAATATCCTCATCATTTTCATAATCCGGCAGCTTATTCTTCTCATTTGATTCAAATTGATAGGCGGCATAAACAATGATGGAAATCAAAAGAAAACCAAAACTTATAAAATATGCGAAATGATTTATTTCCATAACAGTAAATGGGTTTAGTAAAAATATATTTACGATAACGCAAGTTAAACTTTGTACAAGATTAAACCATTTGAATTTTAATAAAAGTTTGGATTAAATTACACACAGTCAATCTTAAATATTAAAAAAATCAATACAAGTATCCCAAAGGTGAAAGTTATGAAGATTATAATATATTTTGTTTTTTTTACTGTATCCATATTCTCGCAGACTGAGTTTATTCAACAAATAACTCACGGCGATTATGATGCACGAAATCCATTTATCTATAAACACGAATATCAAGCTATTATGTCAAAAATATATTTTGAAATACATAAAAATGGTTATGCCAATATTTATTCTTTAGGCTATAATTCCATCAATAATCAATTTGAAGATACAGTTGCTATTACTAAGGGAAATTATTTGAATATTAATCCATCCTATGAAGAAGACCTCGGACTGATATTTCAAACAAATCAAAATGGTAATTGGGATATTGCATTTATACCTTTTATAAATAATCAAATGGGCGAAATGATTTTGCTTACTAATTCTCTTGAGGATGAGACCGAACCGAAATATTTAAAATCTTTTAATCACATCACCGATTCGTTAAATATTCTTTTCCGGCGAAATGGCGCCGTTATTTTTCTAACCTATAAAGATCAGATTATTAAAGAGGATGTGGTTTTTAAAAATGATTCACAATACTTATACACAGAATTTATTGGGTCTTATAATTATAATGTTTCCGAATTAGAATTCTCAGTTTTTGCAATAGAGGAGAATAAAGTAACAAATAAAAAAAGTATTGTAAGAAAGTCAAAGGCTGAAAATGGGGAATGGTTAGATAAAACAGTTGTGGTTGATAACTGCGATTGTTCTGATATAGCAATGAATGTAATCGGGTATGGTAACTATGTATTAATCTATCAAGATTCAACTAAGGATAATAGGCGTCTGTTCTATCTGGATAATCCATTTTCAGATTCTCAGCGACTTAATATGCCAATTGATTATGAAGGGAATATCTCGGAATTTGATTTATATGCTTTTTTAATCGTTACCAAAAGGCAGGCTAAATTAAATAATGAGCAAGAATTTTATTTTCCTCATACTTATTTGGTTGAACAAAACAATCAAACAAAAATTCGATTAAGCCACCCAGATTATGATTGGAGTCAAAAAGATAGTTTGCACCCAATCTCTATTTCAGATTCAAAAACTGCAATTGGACCGCTTGGTGGCTGGTTTTCTGATGGATTTGTTGTTTTCACTGTATGGGAGGATAGCGCTAATTCGAATATCCATTTATTTGGAGCAAAGGAATATTTTAATGTTGGTTCTGTTGCAAATGAGTCTTACGCAAGTGATTTTTCTTTACTTCAAAACTATCCCAATCCATTCAACCCGAAAACAAAAATTGAGTACAAATTATTACAGGCCGCAGAAGTAAAATTGAATGTAACTAATATTCTCGGTGAAATAGTTTTTGAACAAAATTACGGATATCAAACAGCAGGCAGTTATAAAATGGATTTTGACGGAAAAAACCTGCCGAGCGGTGTTTATATTTATTCAATACTAACAGGTGAAAACAGATTAAGCCGTAAAATGGTTTTATTGAAATGAGCATTTATGCTGAATAAAAAATAAAAGAGGTTGTCTCGAAAGTACGTTTAAGTCAACCTGAACTTGTTTCAGGTTCTAATTTTATTTTAAAATCAAAGAATTAGATTCCGAAATAAATTCGGAATGACACTTATGAGACAATCTCCTCTTATTTTTAGCATAATTAAAAAAAATATTCCACATTCCATTACTCCATTATTCCACAACTCCATCCATCAGCTTACCGACTTCAATATTCATCCCAAAGAAATTTGCTCAATCTAATAGTCTTCTTCCAGCAGCCAGCCTTCTGCCAGATCGGGTGTTATTTCTGAAATGAAGCGAGATGGTTTTGAGAGCGTTCGTCCGGCTTCGCGGTCGTAAAGATTCATTGGATAGGTTACAAATAAATTATTTTTTGCACGTGTAGAAGCGACGTACATCAAACGTCTTTCTTCTTCCAGAGTTTCTAAATTTTCTATTGAGCGCGATGATGGAAAATAACCTTCAACAGCGTGAATTATGAAAACCGAATTCCACTCCAACCCCTTTGCAGAATGAATTGTGGAAAGTGTTACATACTCTTCTTCTTTATCAGTTACATCAACATCAACAACACTTTCAATTATCGGCTCAATTGCCATATCGGAAAGCAGCGAATCAACCGAAGTATAATTCTCAACTATATTTTGAAAAATTTCTAAATCTTTTTTACGCTTATTCCAATCATCGTAATTAGCTTTGAACAAATCGTAGTAATAATCATAAACTCGCTGCACCATTTCGGATGGCAGTAAGTTCTTTTTCTGTAACTCGTACAAAAGATAAAATAACTGACTCAATTTATGATGCTTAAATTCAGGCTGTTCATCCGGTTCAGCTTTTATAGTAATCCGAGCATTTGCAAGTTCATCCAAAATTCTTTGTGCTGTTCGAGGTCCAACGCCTTCGTGCAAAAGTAAAACTCGGTACCAGCTTACCACATCGCGCGGATTAACTGCAATTCTTAAAAACGCCATCACATCTTTTACGTGCGCGGTTTCAACAAACTTCATTCCGCCAAATTTTTGAAAAGGTATGTTCGCTTTTGCAAGTTCAAGTTCCAGATCAAAAGAGAAAAAAGATGAACGAAATAACACAGCAATATCTTTTAACGGAATTCCTTCTTCACGTAAGTCAAGAATTTTTTCCACAATAAATTTTGATTGAAGATTTTCCGTTGATGCGGCAACAATGTTTGGCAATTGCCCGCTTCCGCGTTTTGTGTATAAATCTTTTTTATACTTTTCTATTGCGGCTTCGTTAATGCGATTTGCGAAATCTAAAATTGATTGAACGCTTCTGTAATTCTCTTCAAGTTTGATTATCTGTACATTATCAAACAATTGCGGGAACTGCATTATGTTCTTAAAATCAGCGCCGCGGAAAGAATAAATTGCTTGGGAATCATCACCGACAACCATAACATTTTTGCTGTATTGCGCCAGACCTTTTACAATTTCCGATTGTAAATTATTTGTATCCTGGTATTCATCAACCATAATAAATTTTATTTCGGAAAGAAGCGCCTTAGCAGCAGCGCCTCCATTCCGTAGAAACTCTCGCAGATAAACGAGCAAATCATCGTAATCAAGTAAATTATTTCTTCGCTTGTAATCAACAAAGATTTTTTGGATTTCTAAAATTTTATCAAGCAACGGAATAAAATGCGGATAATCGTTTTCTACAATCTCTTCAACTTTTTTCCCTGTATTTACACTCAAACTAAAAACTTTGTTAAGCGTTTGCTTGTTCGGAAATCTTTTTTCTTTTGTGATGAAACTATCCTGTGAGCGAATAAGATTTATTACATCGGCAGTATCGCCTTGATCTAAAATTGTAAAAGAGGAATCAAGCCCGATTGCCTTTGCATATTTTCTAAGAGTAAGATTTGCAAATGAATGAAAAGTTCCGCCGCGTATTTTTGAACAGCGGTCATCAAGCAGCATTGACGCGCGTTTCATCATTTCATTTGCGGCTTTGCGGGTAAATGTAAGCAGCAAAATTGAGTTGGGATCGTAACCAAGTTCAATCAATCGTGCAACGCGATAAACAAGCGTGCGTGTTTTCCCTGTACCTGCGCCTGCTATAATTAAATAACAACCGTTAACTGCCGCCGCAGCTTCGTATTGAGTTGTGTTTAATTCTTCGCGGTAATTAATTGTAAAACGGGCTTCGTCAATCTGCTGATCAAAGCCCGTTTGATTGATTCTTTTTAGCGTATATTTTTTTTGATTCATCTACGCAAAGCTTTTGGTTTACCAAGTATTTCCGAAAATAGAATGTACTCTCTTACACTCGCAGGGTTTTTCAACTTGCGATTGAATTCAGTTACAGCCGCTCTTTGTTTCCGTGGTCCAGCTAATACTTTTTCAAATGCTTTTGCATTTGCTTCAACATCGGCAGAAATAACTTTTGCCTGGTTTGGTTTCTCTAAAAGTGTTTTTCTGTCGGATATTTTTTCATCAAAAGTTTTCCTAAAGCCAATTGGACTTTTATCTTCAACATCGCGCTGCAGTCTTTTATCCACAACAAGGTCAAGGTCTTTATCTTTTATCTCGCGGGATTTATACTCAACATTTTGGTTTGCCTGCTTTTGTTTTTGTTGCTGCGGAATATTTATTTCACCCTTGAACATATTTTCAAGCTCGCGCAAAATATCGTATTCATCATTCTTGGATGAAGTAAGAACTGATTCTCCCGATGTACTTTGCTTAACGGTTTCAGTTCTTTTAACTATCGGTCTTTGCCGCTGTTTGTTAGATCCTTCAGCTTGCGGCTGCTCTTTCTTCTTAAACAAAGGTCTTAAAAAACTGATAATTATAATACCCCATATGAGTATTTTAAATAAATCATCCATCGGATTTCTTCTTCTCTTCGGGTTGAGAAATTGATGTTCTCATTTCAGTATCAGCCTGAATGTTTTTAAGATTATAATAATCCATAACACCAAGTCTGCCGTTTCTAAAAGCATCGGCAATTGCTTTCGGAACTTCTGCTTCGGCTTCAACAACTTTTGCACGTTGTTTGGAAACTTCCGCAATATTTTCCTGTTCAGTAGCAACAGCCGCAGCGCGTCGTTCTTCAGCTTTTGCGCGGGCAACTTTCAAATCTGCTTCAGCTTGATCGGCTTGAAGAATAGCGCCGATGTTTTGACCAATATCAACATCAGCAATATCAATTGATAGAATTTCAAAAGCAGTTCCGCTGTCCAATCCTTTTGCTAAAACGGATTTGGAAATTTTATCCGGATTTTCCAGAACATCTTTATGAGATGCACTTGAACCGATAGTTGAAACAATTCCTTCGCCAACTCTTGCTAAAACCGTTGCTTCGCCGGCGCCGCCAACTAATCTTTCAATATTAGCACGTACTGTTACTCTTGCCATTGCTTTTAATTGGATTCCGTCTTTTGCAACTGCAGAAACCATCGGTGTTTCAATTACTTTTGGAACAACCGACATTTTAACAGCTTCAAGAACATCTCGTCCCGCAAGATCAATTGCAGTGGCACGTTCAAAAGTTAAACCAAGATTTGCTTTATCCGCAGAAATTAAAGCGTTAATTACTTTTGTAATGTTTCCGCCTGCAAGATAATGTGCTTCAAGTTTTGCCTGATCAATAGTTAATCCTGCTTTTGTTGCTGTAATCATATTTCTTACAACCAGAACAGGCGGCACTTTTCTTAATCTCATTCCGATTAAATCTCTTACTATCTTTACTTTTACTCCTGAAAAGTAAGCAGTAATAAATAAACCAAGCGGAACGAAATAAAGGAACAGAAATAAGAATAAAACAACCGCAATTATTATTACGATTGATAAACCGGTCAATGCTTCCATCTTTACTCCATTATATTGTTATTGAAAAAATAATTTTACATAGCCTTTATTGTTTGTTAAGGCTACTATTTTATATCTAAATTATTTGAATACCGTTTAACTATTTCAAGAACATCTCTTCCAGCAAGATCAAACGCAGCAGCCTGTTCAAAAGTTAAAATGAAATTTAATTTATTAGCAGCAATAACTGCATTAACAACTTTGTTTACATTGCCACCTTGTAAATAATGAGCTTCAAGTTTTTCCTGTTCGATAGTTAATCCTGCTTTATGCAAGGTAATCAAATTACGAACGATTAACTCAGGTGGAACTTTTCTTAGTCTCATCCCAATCAGGTCTTTTCCAATATTTAATTTCACTCCTGAAAAATAAGCGGTAACGAATAGTGAAATTGGTACGAAATAAATAAACATAATGAAAAATACTACGATGGCAAAAAATATAAAAAGCGATAAACCGGATTGTTCATTCATTGTTCAATTTCCAATATTGTAAAATGAAAATAATATAAATATTAAAAAATTTAGAAATTCTGTTACGTTAATCTCAAAATTCGCTGGCTGAATTTACGACTTTATGACCACAATTAAGATTTTAATACGTCATTATTATCACAATTGCGTAATAAATTTTTAAGCCAACCGAAAATTATGTAAAAAACAAGAAATCGAAACTGGCATTTGAATTGCCTGCATTAAACTTATATAAAATGCTTTGTTTAGCTAAAGTTTAATTACTGTGGGCTTGATAAGACGAGGCACTTATTATTATATTTCATTGTGAAACGATTTAAGAGAATAAATTGTTTCACTTTTATAAAATAAAGGAGTTATATGGACGGAAATTTCTCAGAAAGATTGCAGGATGTCATTAGATTAAGCCGAGAAGAAGCTTTGCGGCTTGGTCATGATTATATCGGAACTGAACATCTGCTGCTTGGAATAATTCGCGAAGGACAGGGAATTGCCGTAAGGATTTTAAAGAATCTGGATTGTGATCTTATAAAAATTAAAAAAGCAATCGAAGACACTGTTAGAACCTCCGGCGGTACTTTGACTATCGGAAACATTCCGCTTACTAAACAGGCGGAAAAAGTTTTAAAGATTACTCAGATTGAATCTAAAATATATAAAGCTGACGTTATTGGAACAGAGCATCTTCTTCTTTCTCTTTTAAGAGATGAAGATAATATTGCCACACAAATACTGCATCAGTTTAATGTTAATTACGATTCTGCCCGTGCTGATTTGAATGAAATGTTAAGCGCAAAAAATCCAAAAGATCCTAATCCTAAAACACAATTTGCAGACAGGAAAATTGAAAAAACCAAAACACCTGTGCTGGATAATTTTGGACGTGATCTTACAAAACTTGGATTGGATGATAAACTTGATCCCGTTGTTGGACGCGAAAAAGAAATTGAGCGTGTTGCACAGATTTTAAGCAGAAGGAAAAAGAATAACCCTGTTTTAATCGGTGAACCCGGTGTTGGTAAAACAGCTATTGCCGAAGGTTTGGCGCTTCGTATCATAAATAAAAAAGTACCAAGAACTTTGCAGGATAAAAGAGTTGTTACTTTAGATCTTGCCGGACTTGTTGCCGGTACAAAATACCGCGGGCAGTTTGAAGAAAGAATGAAAGCCTTGATGAATGAACTTGAAAAAGCCGAAGACGTAATTTTGTTTATAGATGAGCTTCATACAATAGTTGGAGCAGGCGGCGCTTCAGGTTCGCTTGATGCTTCCAATATGTTTAAGCCGGCTCTTGCGCGCGGCGATATACAGTGCATTGGCGCAACAACGCTTGATGAATATCGAAAATTTATTGAAACAGACGGCGCGCTCGATAGACGATTCCAGAAAGTTATGGTTGATCCGCCTACTTATGATGAAACGCTTCAAATACTTGAAAATATTAAATTCAAATACGAAGAACATCATCGCGTTAGATATTCCAAAGAAGCCATTGAAACAGCCGTAAAACTTAGCAACCGCTACATAACGGATCGTCATTTGCCTGATAAAGCAATTGATGTTATTGATGAAGCCGGGTCGCGTGTTCACATGGGTAACTTTGAAGTGCCGCAAAATATACTTGATCTTGAAGAAGAAATTGAAGCGATAAAAAAAGATAAGGCACGGGTTGTTAAAATGCAGGATTATGAAGAAGCCGCTCGTTTACGCGATAAAGAAAGAAATCTTCATTCCGATCTTGAAACTGCAAAAAAAGAATGGGACTTTAAAACGAAAGACATCGCTCACGATGTAACTGAAGATGATATTGCAACAGTTGTTGCAATGATGACCGGAATTCCGGTAAATCGTATCGCTCAAACAGAATCCGAAAAATTATTAAAAATGGCTGATGCGCTAAAACGATCTATTGTTGGGCAGGATGAAGCAGTTATCAAACTTTCAAAAGCAATCCGCAGAACAAGAGCCGGACTTAAAAATCCGAGGCGACCAATCGGCAGTTTTATTTTCCTCGGACCGACGGGAGTTGGAAAAACAGAGCTTTGCAAAGTGCTTGCAAAATATTTATTCGATAGTGAAGATGCTTTGATAAGAATGGATATGAGCGAGTATATGGAAAAGTTTTCCGTATCAAGATTGGTTGGTGCGCCTCCGGGATACGTTGGATATGAAGAAGGTGGGCAATTAACCGAGAAGGTTCGTCGTAAACCTTATTCAGTTGTTTTGTTTGACGAAATAGAAAAAGCACATCCCGATATTTTTAGTATTCTTCTTCAAGTGCTGGATGATGGTACTCTAACCGATTCGCTGGGCAGAAAGGTTGATTTCAAAAATACGATTATTATTATGACCTCGAATGTTGGAACTAAAGAAGTTAAAAATATAAGCAATTTTGGTTTTGGCGGCGATGAAACTGCCGATAAATATTCCAGTTTAAAAAACACTGTTGAAGAAGCGATGAAAAGATTGTTCAATCCGGAATTTCTAAACCGTGTTGATGAAACAATAGTTTTTAGAAATCTTAGTAAAGAGGATATTCATAAAATAATCGAGATTGAAATAAAAGATTTACTGGCAAATATCAAGGAAAATAAACTTACGCTTTTACTTGATGAAAGTGCTAAAGAATTTTTAGTGAACAAAGGCTTTGATGAAAAATTCGGCGCCCGTCCGTTACGCAGATCAATTCAAAAATATGTAGAAGATCCGCTTGCCGAAGAAATATTGCGCGGCTCGTTTAAGGATGGAACAACAATAATTGCAAGACATGTTCCTAAAACAGAAGACCTAATTTTTATTGATGAATCTCTCGAATATCCCGATCTTAATGCAGAGCCAGAGAGATCGGATTTGAGCGGAAATTGATTTTTTTTCATTCATTTATTTCAAAACGCATTCTTTAGAATGCGTTTTTTTTTGATTAAATTTCACGCCACAATCATAAACAATAAAAATTTTATGTCTTTATTAAGCAAGGATGAAATAGAAAAATATCTTTCCAATTATTCCGGCTGGATTTTTCAAAACAAAGCAATAGAAAAACAATTTCAGTTTAAAGATTTTATTGAGGCGCTGTCATTTGTAAATGCTGTTGGCTTGGAAGCCGAAAAGATGGATCATCATCCCGATATTTTAATTTACAACTGGAACAAAGTTAAAATTACAATATCAACGCACAGCGCCGGCAGCGTTACCGAAAAAGATTTTACACTCGCACAAATAATAGAAGAAAGGATAAAATGAACTCCCGTTTAGATGAACTTTTTGATAAGTATGATGAAAATCCAATGGATTGCGACAACATCTTCAGCATCGTTAAAGAATACTTAAAAAATAATATGGACGAAGATGCCGAGGTTTATCTTAAAGATATTTTAAAAAAAGATCCCAAGTATGTTCAGGCATATATTTATTACGGCAACTTGAAGGAAAATCTTAATGAAATTGAAGATGCGAGGTTTTATTATCGCACCGGACTAAAAGTTGCAAAGGAATTAAACGACACAAAAGCAATAAGAGTTTTGGAGGACTATCTTGATGAACTTGAATGATGAAGATGTTTTAAAAATATTTAAAAGTACGGACGCTCTGCTTGACGGACATTTTCTTTTAACTTCCGGCAGACACAGCAACCAATATTTTCAGTGTGCAAAAGTTTTGCAATATCCTGAGTTTACTTCGCAAATTTGTTCGCTTATTGCCGAGCATTTTAAAAGCTGCGATATTGATACGGTTATTGCGCCCGCTATGGGCGGTATGATTGTAGGCTACGAAGTTGCACGGCAGTTAAACAAAAGATCAATCTTTACCGAACGGGAAAATAAGGAAATGACTTTGCGACGCGGCTTTACACTTAACAAAGGCGAAAAAGTTTTGATTTGCGAAGATGTGGTTACAACTGGCGGCTCCGTTTTTGAAGTGATTGAAATTGTTAAAATGTTTGGCGCCCAAGTGGTTGGCATTGGCAGCATTGTTGATAGAAGTAACGGCAAAGTTGATTTTGGTTTTCCGTTCTTTCCTTCACTAAGATTGAATGTTGTTTCATATTCTGCCGATGAATGTGAATTATGCAAGGAAGGAAAATTTGAATTAGTAAAACCCGGCTCAAGAAAAATTATAAAATAGATATTATTTATTAAAACAATTCTTTTATCAATAAGGATTTTATATGAAGAAACAGATTCTTTTCTTAGTTGCGATCTCAATGTTTTTTATCTTATCGTCATTCACCTTCTCACAAATAAATTTTGATGATTACTTTGAAAACAAAAATTTAAGATTGGATTATTATCACACAGGCAATTTAACCGAAGATTCTTATTCTTTTGATGAACTGATTGAAGAGCCTTATTGGGGCGGATCAAAAACAAATTTGCTTGATAAGTTTAATTACGGCAAGTATAAATTTGTTGTTAAAGATGAATTAACAGGCAAAGAAATTTACTCGCGTACTTATGCAACTTTGTTTAGCGAGTGGCAAACGACTGATGAAGCAAAACTAACTTCTAAGAGTTTTAGTGAAACAGTTGTTTTTCCGTTTCCTAAAAAAAACATTTTAGTTGAGTTTTATTCTCGCGATAAAAAAAATATCCTTCACAAAAAGTTTGAATACAAAGTTGATCCCAAAAATTACTTCATCAAGAAAGAAAGAATTTTAGAATATGAAACTCTTAAAGTTCATTACAGCGGCGAGCCATCACAAAAAGTTGATGTGGTTATAATTCCCGATGGCTACACAAAAGATGAAATGGATAAATTCAAAAAAGATTCTGAAAAATTTGCAGGTTATTTATTCAATGCATCACCTTACAAAGAAAGCAGCAAGGAGATAAACATTTGTGCAGTATTAGCGCCATCAAAAGAATCAGGCACGGATATTCCTGCAAAAAATATCTGGAAAAACACAATTGTAAATTCAAGCTTTTTTACTTTTGATTCCGAACGTTATTTAATGACTACCGATAATAAAACATTGCGTCATCTTGCATCAAATGCTCCGTACGATCAAATATATATTCTGGTAAACTCGGATAAATACGGCGGCGGTGCGATCTACAATCATTACTCGGTTTGCAGTTCGGATAATACTTACAGCGAATATGTTTTTACTCACGAGTTCGGACACGGATTTGCAGGGCTTGGCGATGAGTATTACACTTCGGATGTTGCATACAGCGAATTTTATCCACTTGATGTTGAACCTCTTGATCCGAACTTAACTACGCTTGTTAATTTTGAATCCAAGTGGAAAGATTTGGTTGATAGTAAAACTCCGGTTCCAACACCGACAACAAAAGAATACGCAAAAACAACAGGCGCTTTTGAAGGCGGTGGTTATGTTGCAAAAGGTGTTTACAGACCCGCGCAGGATTGTTCGATGAAAACAAAAACAGTAGATAATTTTTGTCCTGTTTGTAAACGAGCCATCCAGCAAATGATTGATTTTTATAGTAAATAGATTTTAAGGAAAAGTTTGAATCAAAAAAAATTATATAAAACAGTTGATACAATAGCATCTCAAAAATTTGCGTCCGATGAAGAGATGCTAATTACTGTTGTAAACGAAATTGTTCACGATCCTGCCATCGGGCTTACCGGCGGAAGGATCTGGAAGCTTTATCCTGAAATTGAAGGATACAGGTTGCTTTATCAAACCGGAAAAATGGAGCAGATTGATAAAAACTTTATTATACGCGCTCTTGAATATCCAGTATTTGAACAGCTTGCAAAATCAAGAACAATACTTGGCAACGAAACAATTGAAGCGCTTCGCAAAAAAGGAATTTTCAAATATTCTGCTTCGGGTGTGGGATATAAAACAAAATTAAAAGGCAAACCTTTTTACGATTATGTGATCGCTTTGAATACAAATAATATTGATGAATCGTTCAGAGTTAATCTCAGCATAATTTCTACCGCACTAACATCTCAAATAAAAACGCGGCGCATTGCGCTTAACGCAAACTTGCTGAAAGCCGATATTGATAAAGCGCGCGAACTTCAAAAAAGTATTTTACCCGATCACGAATTTAAGTTTCATCATTTTGATATTTACGGAATTACTAATCCTGCAGAAATTGTTGGCGGAGATTTTTTTGATTATTTGGATATCGGCGATAACAATGATAGAGTTGGAATTACAATTGGCGATGCTGCAAGTAAAGGCGTTGCTGCGGCTGCCGAAGCAATGTACGTTTCCGGCGCGCTTAGAATGGCAACAACTTTTGAAATAAAAATATCGCTGATCCTTACACGAATGAATCAACTTGTTAATAAAATATTTGAAGATGATAAATTCACTTCTTTGTTTTACGGCGAGCTATCAACTTATAAAAACGGATTGTTCCTTTATGCAAATGCCGGACATAATCCGCCGATATTTTATAAAAGTTTAAAGAACAAAATTGAATTGTTAAATCCAACGGGTCCAGTGCTTGGACCTGCGCCGCAAGCAAAATACTTTGTTGAAAATATTAATATTTATTTGAATGACATTTTAGTTTTATATTCAGACGGAGTTGTTGAAGCAGCAAATACAAAGTTTGCTTTTTACGGCGAGCAGCGTTTGATTGCAATGATAAGAAAGTTAAAAGATAAAACTCCAAAAGAAATTGCGCTTGGCATTCTGGAAGATGTAATTAAGTTTTCAACAAACGGTTCTTATACTGATGATAAAACTCTTGTTGTCATTAAAAGAACTTCTTAGAATTAGTATTAATTAAATTACTTTGTGTCTTGGTAACTTGGCGGCAAAAGAAAACTCCTTCCGCAAAAACACGAAGCAGCAAAGTTTAAGAAAATAATATTTTTGATGTGCTAAAATTTATTTCAAAAAAAAACAAGTTAAGGCAGCTATGCTAACCTCAATCAATCCGGCAAATAACAATCCCATAAAAAATTATGATGAACTAACATTAGATGAAGCTGCAAAAATAATTTTTCTTGCAGATGAATCATTCAAGCTGTGGAAAGAAACATCATTTGCACACCGCTCAAAGTTGATGAATAATGCCGCAAAAGTTCTAAGAGATAACTCTGAAGAATATTCCGTTTTGATGACGATGGAAATGGGCAAACCGATAAAACAATCTCGCACAGAAGTTGAAAAGTGTGCGTGGGTTTGCGAATACTATGCTGAGAACGCTGAAAAATTTTTAGCAGATGAAATAATCAAAACCGAAGCACTAAAAAGTTTTGTTACATATCAACCGCTTGGAGCAGTGCTTGCAATTATGCCATGGAATTTTCCTTTCTGGCAGGTGTTCCGTTTTGCTGCACCAAATTTGATGGCTGGCAATGCAGGTTTACTAAAACACGCTTCAAATGTTTCCGGTTGCGCTTTGGCTATTGAAGATGTTTTTAGAAAAGCCGGTTTCCCCGAATACCTTTTCAGCTCGCTTTTTATTACATCCAAAAATGTTAAAGAGATTATTGAAAACAAATTAGTGGGCGCAGTTACTTTAACAGGTAGTGTTCCGGCTGGAAAATCCGTTGCATCATTAGCTGGCAGTTTGATTAAAAAAACAGTTTTAGAACTCGGCGGCAGCGATCCGTATATAATTTTAGAAGATGCGGATTTACAAAAAGCCGCAGAAGCCTGCGTAACATCGCGCTTAATAAATGCAGGACAAAGCTGCATTGCGGCAAAAAGATTTATTATTGTAGAAAGCGTTTATGATGAATTTGAAAAATTGTATTTAGAAATAATGTCGAATAAAAAAATGGGCGATCCGATGAATGATGAAAATGACCTCGGACCGCAAGCAAGTTTACAGCTTAGAGATGAACTGCACGAGCAGGTTTTGCGAAGCGTTGAACAAGGAGCGGAAATTATTCTTGGCGGAAACATTCCTGATTTGCTTGGCGCTTATTATCCGCCCACTATTTTAAGAAATGTAAAACCCGGAATGGCAGCGTTTGATGAGGAATTATTTGGACCGGTTGCTGCACTAATAAAAGCAAAAGACGAAGATGATGCAATAGAACTCGCAAACTATTCAATTTTTGGATTGGGCGCCGCAGTATTTACAAATGATGTTCAAAAAGGCGAGCATATTGCAAAAGAAAAACTTAACGCCGGCTGCTGCTTTGTAAATGATTTTGTTAAATCTGATCCGCGGCTGCCGTTTGGCGGAATAAAAGAATCAGGCTACGGCAGAGAGCTTTCTCCGTTTGGAATTAAAGAGTTTGTAAATATTAAAACTGTTTATGTGAAGTGAGAGATTTGAGTAAAAGCTGGATGTGATCAACTTTTTTAAGTTGAGATTATAAAAAACAAAGAGTTTATATTTCTTATTTTTCGCAAGAATAAAATCAAAACACTTTAATTTTTTTCCCTGATTGTGAACTGTAAAGTGTTTGAAACACCCCATTCATCTTTTATCCAAACAGGATTATTACCATCGCTTATTAAATCAGTGGTTGGTATTTCGGCAGTTAATATGCTATCAGAAACAAACGTCGTTGTTTTTGGCTGTCCGTTAAAATAAACTACCGAAAGTGTATCGAAACCCTGCCCTTTTACTGTTAATGTAAACGATGATGATTCTACAAAAACAGTATCGGGTGTTAAGTTTGTTAAATCTATTACGTTAAATATTGAATCCATTTTTAATGTATAAACCTGCCTTGTTGGTTTTTCTATGTCAATAGTATAATAGATGTTGTTGGGATAGTTCTCAAAACACATTACCTCTCCATTAGGTGGAAGTTGAATTGTTTTTTCTAATTCACCAATTTTCATATTATATATTTCTATTTTACCAGTGGTGTTTAGATTTAAGCTATCGAGTGTTAATTTTGTGGAAAACATCAATAAATACTTTCCTTCGCCAGATATATATCCCTTTCCAGGACCTCTATATTTAATTGAGATTGAAAGAGAGTCTTTGTCTAGAAAATAAATTCTAAAATAATCATAAGGATCTGATATACTATAATAAGATCCAATTACCGAAAGTCCGTTCTGTCTAAAATATAGATATGCTTTTTCAGAACCAGATAAAGCAATTTCATCATAATTCTTTTTATTAATTATTTGATGTGTTGAAAGTGAATATTTCCAAATTTGATCAATTCTTGTCAAACTATCATAAGTATCGAGATATAAATAATTGCCGTCTTTTGAAATTATATAATGTTTTGTCCTTTTAAAAAACATATCAGGTATTGTGTCGCTTATAGTAAAAGTAGTTGGGTCAACAGTTACAAAAAGTTCAATGTTAGGAGAGAAACTAAAAAAATTACATAAAAATTTATTTAACCCTTTTGAATAAGCAAAATATTTCAATCCTTGGTTTTCAGATGTTACCTTATAGTAATGATTAAAATTATTCATATCCCTGATTTCCAAACCAAAATTTTTATCAAGGGCTATCCATCTTTGTGATTCATCGGATAGCACAAGCCCAACATCGCCATAATTAGTTAACAAAGTTTCGACTACAGATAGATTACTTAAATTTACTCTATAAATAGAACCTATGCCGTGATGTCCAACTTTAAAAGGTATGTAATTAGACCCATAATAATATGGTTGCGCATTTAATATGGATGAAAATAAAATTACAAATGGAATTAATAAGTAACCTTGGTTTTTCATTCTGCACCTGTAATTAAAAAGATAATAATGAGAAATTCTTTAGTTAAACGTAATTAATTTTCTAACAAAAAACACATCAGATTATAGAGCAAGCGCTAAATATTTTATAATAAATTCTGTCAAATCAAGCAACGCACCATTGTAAAATCAATCATGAACTCATGCAAAGATGCATTCAATCCGCCTGATAATTATACCTCACTATTACCGTTAAAGTTTTGCGCTCATATATTGAAAGAACTTCTTTATTTTTACAATAATTAAAAATCATTTTTACACAAAACTTTTTGAAGAATTATAAACTTATCATTCAATACGACGGCTCGGATTATGCCGGGTGGCAAATTCAAGCAAATGCCAAAACAGTTCAGCAGGTTATTTCCGATAATCTGAAAACGCTGCTTAAAGAAGATGTTAATTTAATAGGCTCCGGCAGAACTGATTCCGGTGTTCACGCTATCGGGCAGGCAGCGAATTTCCGTACAGAAAATGAAATTGATATTTACCGGTTCAAACATTCACTTAACTCAATGCTGCCCCGCGATATTTCTGTATCAGATATGAAAGAAGTTGAAGAAAATTTTCACGCCCGCTTTGATGCGAAAAAGCGAGCGTACTTTTATTTAATCACACAGAGGAAATCCCCGTTTTATAAAAATTTTTCCGGCTTTTATCCACGCCGGATTGATATAAATAAATTGAATGAGTTAAGTAAAAACTTTCTCGGTGAAAAAGATTTTACTTCATTCAGCAGAAAGAATACGGAAACCGAGAATAAAATGTGTAATGTATTTAACGCACAGTGGCGGCAAAAAGGTGAGCTGACTTTTTTTTATATTCAGGCTACAAGATTTTTACACGGAATGGTTCGCACAATTGCAGGTACACTTTTGCGCGCTCAGGAATTAAATCATTCCGATATTTTTATTGATGAAATTTTCAAATCGCAAAACCGGGAAGATGCTTTTGAATCAGTTCCGGCTAAGGGTTTATTTTTATATAAAGTGGAGTATTGAAATGTTTAATCTAAATTCAAAAGTGGTTCTAATTACAGGCGGCTCGCGTGGAATTGGCGCAGCCTGCGTAAAATATTTTTGTATGGCTGGCGCATCGGTGGCGTTTACTTATAACACAAATGCCGCTTCCTCCGCAAAGTTAGAAAATAGATTTTCAAAAATTTCCAAATGCAAAGCATATAAAGTTGATATTACAAAAGACGATGAAATTAAAAACACAGTTCATCAAGTTTTAAAAGAGTTTGGTAAGATTGATGTTTTAGTGAATAACGCAGGAATCTGGAAAGAAGGAAAAATTTCTAAAATGAGTTTGCTGCATTGGGAAGAAACTTTGCGAACTAATTTAACATCAACATTTTTGTTTACTCAGTATGTTGTGCGAGCTATGAAATTAAAAAGATACGGCAAAATAATTAATATCTCATCAACCGCAGGGCAAAGAGGCGAGGCGCATTACTCGCATTACGCCGCTTCAAAAGGCGGAATGATTTCATTTACAAAATCACTTGCGGCAGAACTTGGAGTTTACAACATAAATGTAAACAGCGTTGCCCCCGGCTGGGTTTTAACCGATATGTCGTCCAAAGTTTTATCAAATAAAAAATCGCTTGAAGAGGAACTAAAAAAAATTCCTCTGGGTAGAATTGCAACCGCAGATGATATTGCAGCGCCGGTTTTATTTCTTGCTTCCGATCTTGCACGCCATATTAACGGCGAAGTACTGAATGTAAACGGCGGCTCTGTTTTAGTCGGATAAACTTTTATGGAAATATTAGCAGAGTTTCATCAAAAAATTGTTCATTTTCCGGTCGCATTTTTAATGCTGTATCCGTTGATGGAATTTTTGTTTTTAATTACTAAGAAGGATTTTTATTCCAAAGCTGCTTTTTTATTTTTGATTGTAGGCGTAATTGGAGCTTTATTTTCAGCATTAAGCGGTAATCAGGCTTATGAAACTTTTAGAAATTGGCAAATTGAGAGCCTTGTTTTATTTAACGAGCATCAAAATTATGCAAATTTAACGGTGTGGTTTTTTACAGCAATGTTGATTGTAAGATTTTATCTTCATCTGAAGAAAAAACTTGTTAAGGTTTTTGTTATACTTCTTTTGTTAATGTCTTTGATCGGCAGTTATTTTGTTTATCAAGCCGGCAATTACGGCGGTAAACTTGCAGACCAAAAAGCAAAGAGTTCTATACATTTAGATAATAATGAACAATAAAAATTTAGAGCGGATAATTTTAATAATTTATTTTACTAATTTTGATTTAAGATGAAACAAACTTTTACATACCTGATTTTAATTTTGGCAATATCAAGCCAATTATCTTTTGCAGAAAATCCACCAGGAAGCAAAGTCTCCGGTTACTTTCTTGCATTTGGTGTGGGTCCAAGATTTCCGCTCGGCATTTTTTCCACTACAACTTCGCTTGGATATGGAGTGAACGTTGAATTTTCTTATGCCGATACGGACTTTCTTCCAATATTTTTATTTGTAAATGCTGGATTTGAACAATACCCCGGCTCGCAAAACTATCTTGATAATTCGGAGCTTTCAAATTTTAACACAACGGCTGTTCCGGTTAATCTTGGCGCACGCTATTATTTTGCTCCAATGTTGGAGAACATAATTTTGCTGATGCCAATTGTGCAGGCTTCTGCAAACTTTACTTATTATAATGAACTTGATGAATTTAAAGATGGCGTTGGTAAACAGGATTTTTCGGAAAGCAAGTCAAAGTTTGGATTTAGCGCCGGCGCCGGCGTTTCTATGTTTATGATGGAGCTGCTTGCAAATTATAATTACACAGAAGCTAATCAATTTATTTCTGTAGATCTAAAAGTTAGAATTCCTTTATTTATTAATTTTTAAGGAACTATCATGGAATACAATAATATTTTATTTGATGTCAGCGAACATATTGCTTTAGTAACAATCAATCGCCCTGAAAAATTAAATGCACTTAATCATCAAACCCTTATTGAACTTCATTCTGCTTTTAGAAGCATTAAAGATGATGAAGATATTTTTGTTGTGATTGTAACAGGAAGCGGTTACAAGACTTTTGTTGCAGGCGCCGATATTCAGGAATTAAATAAACTTGATATGATGGAAGGAAAAAAGTTTGCTGAATTTGGACAAGAAGTTTTTTCTTTCATCGAAAATTTAGAGAAACCTGTTATTGCTGCAGTAAACGGTTTTGCTCTCGGCGGCGGAAGTGAGTTGGCTCTCGCCTGTCATATAAGATTGGCAAGCGATAATGCAAAATTTGCACAGCCGGAAATAAATCTCGGAGTTATTCCCGGCTACGGTGGAACGCAGCGTTTAACCCGCTTAATAAATTCTGGGCGTGCGATAGAAATGATTTTAACAGGCGATATGATTGATGCAAATGAAGCATACAGGATTGGCTTGGTTAATAAAGTTTTTCCGCAAGCCGAATTACAAAGCAGCGCTTTTGAACTTGCAAAGAAAATTGCAAGTAAAGGACAGATTGCCGCAAGGCTTTGTGTTAAAGCTGTAAAAGCTGCCGGACAAATTTCCTTGAATGAAGGATTAAATTATGAAGCATCGTTGTTTGCGCTTGCCTGCGGAACAGAAGATTTTAAAGAAGGCACAAGTGCATTTTTAGAAAAACGAAAAGCCTCATTCAAAAACAATTAAAAAAATCTTGAACATAAACCTAAAATTAAACTTGAACATGAACTTAAACTTGAACTTGAACTCAACTAATATTTCCAATGAGTGAAAATCCCATTTCCAAAAAGATTGCAATAGTACTACTGGGTTTAGTCCTATTTGTATTGGCATTAAATGTTGGCATTTCTAAATACTTCGGAATGAATGAATCTCAAGGAGAGAAGAAAATTCTTTCAGGAATTGAGATTGACAAAACATTTCACGCAGCGCTTTATAATTATGGTTTTTCTAAAGATTGGATTGAATCAAAAAAAATAAAAAATATTTCAGACGATTCTCTTTTTGCTGCATATTCAATAAAAGTGCCCAAAGATGTTCCGATACAAGTTTTGATCTTGGAATTGAAATTTCTTTTTGCCAATGATGATGTTATAATATTGGCTGAGGAAATCTCATCAAACAAAAAATCCTTAATTAAAATAACTTCCGGAAATAAATTAAAACTTGCGGCAGAATTATTTTATGATGAAAACTTAAAACGAGAATATGGCTCAGTTGCATTTTTGGTTTATGATTTACCAGTACAAAATGATGAACAGCTAAAAGAGTTTTTCAATACGCCGGAATTATTCCTGCCAGTTATTATTCCCTCAGAAATTTCTAAAAAGCAGATTAGTACAATTGAAAAAGCGAACAAGCAATTTGCATTATTATTGAATGACGATATAAATGAACTTGATTATAAACTTTCAGATAATTATTCCGACGACAGATTGAAAAAATCTATTAAAGAAATTGTAGGAACTTTTTATACGGCTTTGTTTTTTATTGTTGATGATAAATCGGATTTATTTCAATCAGATAAATACAGTTTGATTCAAACTGAAATACTAAAGAGAAAAATTAGTTTGATACATTCCACTGATTTTACTTCGCTTAATTTAGATAATATGAATGTTGAAGAAGCATTCAGAAGTTTTATGCGTTCTGTTGGCAAAGAAGATAAAAAAAATCTTTTGCTTACCGCCGATGATTTTTCCGCTATCATTCACCTCATTCCATCCTTTAGAAAAATTGGATACCGCTTTGTTTATCCGGGCGAAATTATTTTAACAAAATAATTTATGTTAAAACCAATTAGTTATAAAAGTTTTCAAGATTATTATTAGAAATCTAAAATACTTTGAGGCGTCAAAATGAATAAAGAAAACGAAGAAAAATTTCAAAACAAAATAATTGTTTTTGAAAGCAAAAAAATTAGACGTATCTGGCATAAAGAAGAATGGTACTTTTCTGTTGTTGATGTTTGTGGAGCATTGACTGATAGTATTGATGCTGGCGCATATTGGAGAAAGCTAAAACAGCGATTAAATAAAGAGGGAAGTCAGGTCGTGACGTTTTGTCACGAACTGAAATTGGAAGCTGCAGATGGTAAAAAATACAAAACAGATTGCTCAAACACCGAAGGAATGTTTCGAATAATTCAATCAATTCCATCTTATAAAGCAGAGCCATTCAAAAGATGGTTAGCAAAAGTTGGATATGAACGTGTGCAGGAAATTGAGAATCCAGAAATTTCACAAGAGAGAATGAAGGAACTCTATGAAAAGAAAGGTTATCCAAAAGATTGGATTGATAAAAGAATCCGTGGAATAGCTATAAGACAAAATCTTACTGACGAATGGAAAGAACGAGGTGTTAAAAGTGAAAAAGATTTTGCAATTTTAACTTCAGAAATTTCTAAAGCTACTTTTGGATTAACGCCCAATGAATATAAAAACCTCAAAGGACTTACAAAGAAGAATCAAAATTTACGTGATCATATGACAGATCTTGAGTTGATATTCACTATGCTCGGTGAGAAAGTAACTACAGAGATTTCACAAAATGAAAAACCGGATACATTTAATAAGAATAAAATCGTTGCAAAAAGAGGTGGTAATGTTGCCGGCAATGCACGTAAGGCTACTGAAAAAGAATTAGGGAAAAGTGTAATTACAAATAAGAATTTTTTAACTGAATAATGAATTATTTATCTGATCTGATTGATCGTAAATTTTCCCACGAAGTGAACTATCATTATATTATGCATGAAAAGTTATGAGGATTATCTCAAGAAATACGTTAGTAAAGTTTTGGGAAAAATTTCCTGAGGCAAAAGAACAGTTACTGTCATGGCTTGATGAGGTGCGCTTTGCTGCTTGGATTTCACCCAATCAATTAAAATCGCAATATCGCAGTGCCTCAATATTAACTAATAAGCGTGTAGTTTTTAACATTAAAGGTAACTCTTATCGGCTTATTGTTGATGTTGAATATTAAATTGGAATAATTTTTATTGTGTGGATTGGTACACACAAGGAATATGATAAAATAAACGCAAAGGAAATTAATTATGTTAAAGCCAATTAAATCAAAAAAAGATCATAGCGTAGCAATAAAAAGAATTTATGATTTGATGCAAAAAGATTTGAAAATCAATTCCGATGAGTATAATGAGCTTGAGTTGTTGAGCTTACTTGTTGAAAAATATGAAGAGAAAAATTTTCCAATTGATTTACCTGATCCGGTTGAAGCTATAAAATTTAGAATGGAACAGTTAAATATTGATTTATCTGAACTTGCGGTAATGCTTGGTTCTAAAAGTCGCGCCTCGGAAATATTGAGCAGAAAAAGAAAACTTAGTATTTCAATGATCCGGACTTTGCATGCTAAGTTAAATATTCCTGCGACTTCTTTAATAAGCAAGTATTAAAAATTTGTATGAGTTAATAAATATGTCATACTTCGACTTTGCTCAGTATGACAAAAAGTTTAATACAATTTAATTTCTGAAATCTTTTCGCCAAGCATATCAACTTCAATAATTTCTATTTGCATTTCAACAAGTTTTTCAATCAGCAGGTTTTTATCCCCAACAAGTATTATTGACAATTTCTCATTGTTTATAAATTTCTTTGCAGCGTTCTCAACTTCATCTTTTGTAACTGCATTTACATTGTTGATGTAATTATCAAAGTAATTTTCAAGTAAATCAAAAAGTATTTTACCGGATAAACCGGAAGCAATTTGCCTGTAAGTCTCAAAGTTTAACGGAAATTTTTTTGTAATTGATGATTTTGCAAATTCTAATTCCGTATCGCTAATTCCATTGTGAATATTATCAAGTTCGAACAAAATTTCTTTAAGCGCATTTGCAGTATTTTCAATTCCCACTGAAGTAGCAACCTCAAAAAAGGCTGCGTCTTTATAATATTGAAATCGAGAAGTTGCGCCGTAAGTATAGCCATTTCGTTCACGCAGGTTCAGGTTTATACGGCTTGTAAACTGTCCGCCGAGAATTGTATTAAGTAAATATCTCTGGAAAAAATTTGCCTGATTTCTTTTTTCAGAAGTATGCCCGACTCTTATTTCAGTTTGAACCGAGCCTTCTTTGTGAAAAATAAAAATCTTTTTGTTCTGTTGTTTAGTTGCATTCGCAAAAGAGATTTCATTTTTTATGCCGCTCCAGTTAGAAAAATATATTTCTAATAGTTCTATCAGCGTACTTTTTTCAACATCGCCAACAGAAATTAAAACAGAATTGGCAGGCGAAAAGAATGTGCAGTAATGATTTTTCACATCTTCGATAGAAATTGATTGAACTGTATTTTCAAATCCAAGCAGCGGATAAGAGTAACTGCTGGAATCACCAAGTAGAATCCTATCAAAAATCAGGTCGGCTAAATAATCGGGTTCATCTTTGCTTTGTAAAATCCTTGTTAGCTGTTTTGATTTTTCTCTTTGAAAATCTTCTTCATTAAAATCCGGTTGCAGCAAAACTTTGCTGAACAGTTCTAAAGAATTTTCAAACTTATCTGTTAGAGTTTGAAGGTTGATATTCATCAAATCATTATCGGCAGAAACGCTAAAGTTTGCGCCAAGCATATCAAACGCATCGCTTAATTCAAGTGCATTCAAACCGCCGGCGCCTTCATCAAGCAAAAGTGAAGTTAAATATGACAATCCTTTTTTATTTACAGGATCAAACTTACCTCCGGCATTTATCATCAGGTTCAATCTTATAAGCGGAAGTTTATCTTTCAAAATGTGAATAACGCGAAGCCCGTTTGTTAAATAAAATTGCTCGGATTTTGGAAGTTGAAAACTCAATTCGTTTTTTGGTTCTGGTTTTTTCTTTCTATCAACAGTCATAAAATTATCCTTTGGGTGTGATGCGAAGTTCAACAAAAGGCTTTGTAAGATATTTCTTAAAAGCATCGGTTAGTGAAATCGAATCTACGTTGTTGTATCGTGCAAGATCAAACTCAAAAGAATTTGGTTCATTGAGATGATAATTGTAATGATTAAGATAATCAGCAACTGTATCAATGTTTTGCATTGCATAAACGAATTGCGCTTTAATTCCGTTTTTAGATTTCTCCAATTCCTTTCCGGTTACGCCGCTATTTACAATTTGATTTACTTCATCTAAAATTATTTCTTTAAGCTGGTTTAGATTAACGCCCGGTCGTACTGTTGAAACAATCATAAACTGCCCGCCAAACTTACCGGAATATTGAAACGCCGAAACATCCTGCGCAATTTGTAAATCGAAAACCAATTTTTTATAAAGCCGCGAATTTTTTGAACCGGATAAAATATCGGCAGCAACTTCCAGAGAGGAATCATATTCGCCAAAAATTAAATCCGATTGCCAGCCGAGATAAATCCTGTCAAGCTGCACATTGTCTTTATATTCAATCAATATATTTTCAATCAAATCCGATTGAACGGTTGAGGGCTGATGTTTAGAATTGAAAGATTCAATTGCGCCAAAGTATTTTTCTAATAAACAAATTACATTTTCATTTTCAAAATCGCCGGCAATAACAATGCAGGCATTATCAGGCGAGTAATAACTTCTAAAAAAATTTTGAACGTCATCAAACGTGTAGCTTTCAATATCTTTTAAAAATCCGATTGTTGACCAACTATAAGGATGATTTTCCGGATAAAGATTTTGATTCATTATTTCCCACGCCAAGCCGTAAGGCTGATTATCATATCGTTCAAGCCGTTCGTTCTTTACAACATCTTTTTGATTATCAAGTTTTTCTTGTGTTAATGCGGGAAGGAAAAATCCCATTCGATCGGCTTCAAGCCAGAGCGCAAGTTCCAAATCATTTGAAGGAAGTTTTTCGTAGTAGTTTGTTCTATCGGTGCTTGTGGAGCCGTTTAAAGTTCCGCCTGCTTCCTGTATGTAACGGAAGTGCATTTCCTTTGCAACATTTTGCGAACCCTGAAACATCATGTGCTCAAACAAATGTGCTAAGCCGGTTTTACCCTTTGTTTCATAAGCCGAACCGACTTTATACCAGATGTTTACGGAAACAAGCGGCAAAGATTTATCTTGATACAAAATGTATTCAAGTCCGTTTTTTAGTTTACCTTTTGGGCAGTTAAGATTTAGATGATTCAAATATTCTATTCCGTTTTATTTTACATTTTCCTTCAATAAAAATTCGATGTTGATAAGATTTCCATCAATATTATTGTTCGGAAAGATACGAAGTATTTTAGCAAGCAAAGGATAAATATCAACATTATTTAAAGTACCGCATGTGTAGTTCTGTTTGAAAGCGGGACCGATCGCATAAAATATTCCTTGCATATCAATAAAATTGGGATCGTAACCATGATTGCCGCCGACGTCATTATTTGCATACCAGTTTTTATCTTTTTCAGTAATTAAACTCCATCCTGCATCTGCAACTAAAATAAGCTCCGGTACAAAATGATTATTTGAATAATGAAAATATGCAGGCAATTCGTTCTTCTTATAAACAGTAAAATGATTTTGCGAAGCTTTAAGTTTTTGATATATCGCTTCCTGTTTATTTGGATCGGCATACAAAAACATAACAGGTCCATTATCAGAATAGCGGCAATTAAATTCTGCAAGCAGTTGATCAACAGAAATTATTCTATCTTTACTTATATCAGTCATACCATGATCTGAAACAACGATCACATTTACGCTATCGTAAAGATTTATTTGTTTCAAACCGTTAAATAAACTTCCGAGCAAACTATCCAATTGCATTATGCTGTTATTTACTTCACGGGAATTAGTACCAAATTTATGTCCGTAAGTATCAGTCGCATCAAAATAAAGAGTTATAAAATGAGGACGTTCGGAATACGGAAGTTGCAGCCAATCCAACACGCCATTAACTCTTAAATTATAATTTCTTTTATGCTCATACTTTTCAACATAATCGGGTCGGCGATATTCAAGATTTAATTCGCTGCCGGGCCAAAAATAACTTGCCGTTTTTAATCCCTGTCGTTTAGCAGTTTCCCAGATAGCTTCGCCCTTGTACCATTTTGGATTACGGACTGCGGCGGTATCGGAAATTTTGTAAATCTCATTTGTAAAGGGATCTATAAAATTGTTTGCTATAATTCCATGATTTTCTGGGTACATTCCGGTAACAATTGAATAGTGATTCGGAAAAGTTTTAGAAGGGAAGCAAGGTTTTAAAGATAAAGCGTGAACTCCGTTCTGTTCAATGAAATCAAGGTTTGGCGTAATATTGCGGTTTGCATAATCCCATCTGAATCCATCAAAAGAAACAAGGATTACATAGCCGTTATTTTGCGGAAACAGCGGCGAACAAAAAACTAATAGAAAGAACAAAAGCGTTGCGATTTTTTTTATTAAATACATAATTTTCTTCATACATTAAATAAGTTGAAATGAACTAATAAAAGTTACTTTTTTGTTCAAAAATAGACAAAATTTAAAAAGCAAATTTTTTATCAATATTATTTAAATATTAATTTTAAAAAAGTGTTAGCAGTTACTTGCAATAAAAAAGGTTTAGTCCAATATTTCACTCCGTCATTAAAACCTGTTTTCACTAAATGAAAATATTTACAAACAAACTTATCTTAAATACACTATCTTTAATAAAATTCAAGGAGAAACTATGAATTATCGTTACAAGTTTTTTGCAACGTTCTTGCTTCTTTGTCTAACATTTATACTTACAAGTAGAGATGTTTATGCACAGGGCGTTACAACCGCAGCTATGAATGGTGTGGTAAATGATACTAATGAAGAAGCACTTCCAGGTGCAAATATTATTGCCACGCACGTAGCATCAGGTACGCAATATGGAACATCTTCGCGTGCCGATGGAAAATTTAATATTGTTGGTATGAGGGTTGGCGGACCTTATAGTGTTACTGTGTCTTTCGTTGGATACAAAAACCAGACTATTGATAAGCTATATCTTGAATTAGGTCAAAACTTAAAATTAGCATTTACTCTTCAAGAGGAAGCTATGGAATTAGAAGACATTACTGTTACTGCTGATAGAGATGGAATTATTCGCTCGGATAGAACAGGAACTTCAACAACAGTTAAAAGTGAAAACCTTGCTACTCTTCCTACAATATCGGGGAGAATTGATGATTTTACAAGATTAACTCCACAATACGGAAGCGGCTCTCCTTTTGGAGGATCATTTGCTGGAATGGACAATCGCTTAAATAATATTACAATTGATGGTTCGTATTTTAATAATTCCTTTGGTCTTGCAGGACAACCTGGAGACAGAACCGGCGTTGCTCCTATTTCTTTGGAAGCAATTGAACAAATCCAAGTTAATATTTCCCCTTATGATGTTAGAAATGGAAACTTTGTCGGAGCAGGCGTTAATACAATTACCAAATCAGGTTCAAATGATTACAAAGCTACAGTTTATTATGGTTTCAGAGATAATTCATTTGTCGGAACTGAAGCTAAAGGAGTTGAGTTTAAGCCAGGTACTTTTGATTATCTAAAATTTGGAATGAGTTTAGGTGGTCCTATAGTTAAGGACAAACTATTTTTCTACGGCAGTTTTGAAGATGATAAATTAAGTCAACCAGGCACAACATATCTTGCAAATACAGGTGGACAAACAGTTGGCGGAAATACAACAAGAGTATTAGCAAGTGATTTAGATAAACTAAGTAATTTTCTAAAAAATAATTTTGGATATGAAACAGGTCCTTATCAAGGATATGATCATCAAACACCTTCAACTAAATTTCTTTTCAAATTAGATTACAGCATTGATACTAAAAATAAAATCAGTTTAAGATATTCACATCTTAATTCTTTTACAGATGTTCTATTATCTAATTCCAGTTCTTTAGGATTTGGAAGCAGAAGATCATCAACACAGGCATTAAATTTCCAGAATTCAAATTATAAAATTTTAGAAAATATCCGCTCAATTATAGGTGAATGGAACTCAATGTTCTCGGATAATATGTCGAACAATTTAATTGTTGGATATACTTATAATGATGAAAGTCGTGAGGGTCGTGGAGATTTTTTCCCGATGGTTGATATTCTTGAAGGAGGTTCAACATATACAACATTCGGATATGAACCATTTACACCGAATAATGAATTGAGATACAAAAGTTTACAATTGCAGGATAATTTAAGTATATATCTTGCTGATCATAATTTGACGTTCGGTATCAGCGCTGAAAGATATGAATCTGAAAATGTATTCTTCCCGGGTTCACAAAGCGCCTATGTTTACAATTCGTTACAAGATTTTTATACAGATGCCAATGCTTATTTAGCAAATCCAAACATTACAACTTCATCTGTTAAACTAAATAGATTCCAGGTGAGATGGTCAAATATTCCCGGACAGGAAAAACCCATTCAACCTTTAAAAGTTTGGTATAATGGTATTTTTGCTCAGGATCAATGGCAGGTAATGGATAATTTAAATATTATCGCTGGTGTTAGAATGGATGTGCCTTTCTTTGAAAATACAGGCTATAATAATCCTGAAGTTGACACAATGAAATTTATGGATGAGAACAATGATTTAGTTCAGTATAAGACCGATAAAATGCCTGATGCAAACATACTTATTTCACCTCGAATCGGTGTAAATTGGGATTTATTTGGAAATAGCACTACTCAATTAAGAGGCGGCACAGGTATATTTACAGGAAAGCCTGCTTATGTGTGGATTTCTAACCAGATTGGAAATAATGGTATGTTAACTGGATTTGCAAGGTTAGATAATTCAAATGCTCGCCCGTTTAATCCAGACCCAAATCATTATAAACCTACTAATATCACGGGTGCGCCTGCTTCAAATTATGAGTTAGCCCTTACAGACCCAAATTTCAAATTCCCACAAGTATGGCGCTCAAATATTGGATTAGATCAAAAATTATTTGCTGGATTTATAGCTTCAGTTGAATATTTGTACACTAAGGATATAAATGGTGTTTATTATATAAATGCTAACTTAAAAGATCCAAGTACTACTTTGAATGGTCCTGATAATAGAGCCCGCTGGGGTAGTGGAAACAAAATTTATTCTAAAGTTGATAATGCTGTAGTACTTAAAAATCAAGATCAGGGTTACTCATGGAACATAACAGCAGCAATAGAAAAACCCTTTGCAGATAATTGGTTCTTCAAAGCAGCTTATAATTATGGCGAATCTTTTAATACAGTTGATGCTGGTTCTATCGCTTTTGGATCTTGGAATGGAAATCCTCATTCAGGTGATCCTAATAGCCCCGGCGTTGGTTATTCTCAATATTCTCCAGGACATCGCGTTCTTGGCGCTATCTCTTATAGATTAGAATATTTTGGTTTTGGTGCAACTACTGTCAGTGTGTTCTTTGATGGATTTACACAGGGTAATGCAAGCTACACTTATGCTGGAGATTTAAATGGAGATGGTGGTACAGGTAATGATCTTATTTATGTACCAAATAATACTTCAGAAATGAATTTTGAGCAATTTACTGCAAGCGGTACAACATTTACTATTGAACAGCAAAATCAAGCTTATGAAGCATTTATACAGCAAGATGAATATCTAAGCGGCAGAAGAGGTCAATATGCTGAAAGAAATGCGGTATTTTTACCTATGGTTTACCGTGCAGATTTAAGTATTATGCAGGAATTTTACGGAGTATTCAATCAAGATAGAAATGCAATTGAATTAAGAGTTGATATCCTTAATTTCACCAATCTTTTAAATCAAGAATGGGGTGTTGGTGATAGAATGACATCTACACAACCTTTAGTATTTAGAAGTATTAATGCTGAAGGCAAACCTGTATTTAGATTCAGAAATGATGGAGCCAACCTGATCAGCAAAACTTTCCAATCCACTGCTGATGTTGACGACGTTTATAGAATACAAGTTGGTATTAAATATAAATTCAATTAGTCGCAACTTTTTCACTTAAATTAAAGGCGGTCTTCGGATCGCCTTTTTTTATTTGCTTTAGCCGCGATCTAATTTGAATATTAGATTTAATATCACAAAATTTGCATCAAAATTTAACAGGTGTTTGAGTGAGATTATCCGAATATCAAAGAGAAGCAATTAAAACATCGGCGGCAAAACATTTTGGTAATACTGTCAGAGTTTTTCTCTTCGGTTCGCGTGTTGATGATAATAAAAAAGGCGGCGATATTGATATCTATATTGAAACTGATTTGATAGAAGCGATATTCGATAAAAAAATAAAAATGCTTGTTGAGTTGCAAAAAGAGCTCGGCGAAAGAAAGATAGATATTGTGATTAATAACTTTAAACTACATTCAACAATATTTGAGGTTGCTCGAAACGAAGGTATAATGCTTTGAAGAAATATATAGCTACATTGAAAAAGTACTTAGCGCAAGCTGAAAAACACTATTTCAGAATAAACAGCGCCTATATTAAAATGCAACCTTTTATGCCGTTAACTGCCGGGAGTATTCAAACATTGACTGAAGATCAAATTGAACATATTGATCAATATTTGTTTAGATTTTCAAAATTACAGGATGTTTTGGGTGTAAAACTTTTTTCAGCAATATTGCTATTCCTTGGTGAAGAAGTATCTGGAGTAGCATTTATTGATCTTTTTAATAGATTAGAACAACTTGAAATAGTTAAAAATTATGATAATTGGATACAATTGAGAATAATTAGAAATGAACTTTCACACGATTATGAAGATGATCCTGAAACTAATTCTATTAAAATAAACGAAATATTCTCTAAGAAAGATGAGCTTATTAAATATTATCTGGGTCTTAAAAATTATTTAAGCCGCTTTGAAGAGTTCGGTTAATTAAAATCTTTTTGACTTATCATACTTTAAAAACAAAAAATCCAGATTCTTATGAACTGGATTTTTTAATTTACAACAAAAACAATCTTTAATGCAGCAGTTTCAAAACTCTATCCGGTCTTATTGAACCAAATAATTGAAATGGTTCCGAAAAAGGAATGTCTCTATCCCACGAGAACAAAGTCATAAAAGCCTCTCCAACAACTCTATCTCTTGCTACAAGTCCCCAATATCTGCTGTCCATACTATCATCGCGGTTATCGCCCATCATAAAGTAGTAATCTTTTTGGAATGTGTAAGATGCAACGGGCTTACCTTCAATATTAACTGTGTTATTTCTTATTTCAACAACGCGCTTGCCAAATTCTCTATCAATTATTGTTCTCCATTGTTCAACGTTGTAAATATTAAGTGGTATTGTCATTCCTTTTTTAGGAATTACAAGAGGACCATAATTATCTTCATTCCAAGGCATTCCTTTGGGAAATATTCTTGGTTCAACATCACTTTTGGGGCGTGGTTTTAAATAACTTCCGGTAGCGCCGCGATAATACTTTACGAAAGTTGGTTTCCAGAATTCTTTTCCGTTAACAAATACAACTTTATCCATTATTTCGATTGTATCGCCGGGTGTGCCGATACATCTTTTAACATAATTAACATTTTTGTCTGTCGGTTCAAGCTGGTCGCGGTCGCCCGGGTATTCAAACACCACAATATCTTTTGCTTTTGGATCTTTAAACGCAGGCAATGTAAAGAAAGGAATTTCGATTTGTGTAAACTGGATGTACTTTCCTGAACTTGATCCGTAGATAAATTTATTTACAAGTACAAAATCACCAACTAAAATTGTGTCTTCCATCGAACCCGTTGGAATACGCGTGTTTTGAATGAAGAATGTTATAATAAATAATGCCGCAATTCCGGCAACTAACAACTGCTTAAATCCGTCCCAAACTTTACCTTCAAAAGTTGTTGGCGCAGGTTTTTCTTTTTTCTTAAAAACTTTTTTTAACTGCTCGATAAATGACAATTTTATTTACTCCAATGTTTAATAAAAAACGTACACAATTTTTTTTGTGCTGTATTGATCAATCTTTAATCAATAGACTAATATTTGTTTTGCTAAATTAATTTTCTCTTTAATATCTCAGTTACTAATTTGGGATTGGCTTTTCCTTTTGATTCTTTCATTACCTGTCCGACAAAAAATCCAAAAACTTTTTCTTTGCCGGAAAGATATTCCTGCATCTGCTCCGGATTTGCATCAACTATTTTTTTTACGATTAACTCAATTTCAGAGCTGTCGGAAATCTGTACAAGATTTTTTTCCTTAACAATTTGTTCGGGATCAGAATTATCTTCAATCATTAAAGGAAAAATCTCTTTGGCAATCTTACCGCTTATCGTTCCATCTTTTATAAGGTTAATTAGTTTTCCAAGATTGGCGGGGCTAACGGGAAAATCATTTATCTCAATTTTCTTTTGATTTACGATTGCCAGCACTTCGCTTGTTACCCAGTTGCTTGCAATTTTGTATTCATCGGTAACAGAAACAACATTTTCATAATAATCTGAAAGCGCTCTTGTTTGAGTTAAAACCTCAGCATCATAAAGCGGAAGTGAAAAATCTTTAACAAACCTGTTTATTTTTTGCTCCGGTAGCTCGGGTAAACTTTTGGCAATTTCATTTTTCCAGTTATCATCAATAATAACGGGCAGTAAATCGGGATCAGGAAAATATCTGTAATCGTGCGCTTCCTCTTTGCTACGCATTGGAGCAGCTTCGTTCAAATCTGCATTCCACAATAAAGTTTGCTGCACAATTTTTTCGCCGTCTTCAACAAGATCAATTTGCCTGCTAATTTCAAACTCAATTGCCTTTTCAACATTGCGGAACGAATTCATATTTTTTATTTCGGTTTTAACGCCGAGTTGTTTTTCACTGCGCAATCTTATAGAAACATTTGCATCGCATCGAAGCGAGCCTTCTTCCATATTTCCATCGCAAATGCCGAGATATTGAACGATCTGCCTGATTTTCATCAAGTAAAGAGATGCTTCCTCTGCTGTGCGTAAATCGGGTTCGCTCACAATTTCCATCAATGGAACGCCGCATCGGTTTACATCAACAAGCGTGGAAGAGCTTTGATCGTGTATTGATTTGCCCGCATCTTCTTCCATGTGAATTCTTGTTATTCCTATTTTTTTTGTTGAGCCGTCTTTGGGATTAACTTCAATAAAACCATGTTCGCAAATCGGTTCTTCGTACTGAGATATTTGATAACCTTTAGGTAGATCGGGATAGAAATAATTTTTTCTTGCAAAAATGGAATGTTGATTAATTGTGCAATTAGTTGCCATTCCCATTAAAGCGGTAAACTCAACAACTTTTTTATTTAGTACAGGCAAAACACCCGGATGCCCCAAACAAACAGGACAAATGTTACTATTCGGGTTGTTGCCAAATTTAGTTGAACATCCGCAAAAAATTTTTGATTCAGTTAAAAGTTGTGCGTGAACTTCTAAACCTATTACAGCTTCGTATTTTGTATTCATAAATTAGATTTCATTTCGGCGGCAAATATAGGAATTAAGCGTTTTATATTGAAAGATTAAAATAAAGCTATTTTGATAAGCGGCGGATAAAGCAGCCTTTAGGTTTTATCTTAGTGTAAACTATAAATAATAACTCACCTTACGCAAAAGTAACTTATTTATCATTTCCATCCGTCAATTGACGGATTGTTTCGGAATCTCTATTTCTTAAAATTTATGATGCTGAAATGAATTCAGCATGACGCCTAAGCAAGATGAGTAATAATTAACAATTAAGAAAATGTGAACGGTATTATTAAAACTGCGCAGTTATTTTACTGGCGTGCTTTCCATAGGTTAACTCCGGCGGCTATCATAAAAACAAAGTTTGCAAACCACGCCGTTAGTATCGGGTTTAATGCTCCGTTTCTGCCAAATGCCTGACTTACTTTCATAAAAACCAAGTACAAAAATGTAACAAGAATATTCAGCCCAATTTGAGAAGCGATTCCGCCTTTTCTTTTATTTGCCGAAATCGGCAAGCCGAAGAGAACAACAATAAGTCCGGTCATTGCAAAAGCAATGCGCGAGTGGTATTCTATTATTGTGGAAGTCGGATCATTACCGGCGCTGCTTTGTGATTTTATCAGTTCATTCAGTTCGCCAAGATTCATTTCGCCCGGGCGGTTTTGCTTTTTTAATAGATCATCCGGCGAAAAATTCAGATCGGCAATTTCTTTAATTGCAAAGTAATCTGCTTTCTGGCGCTTATCAAAAAAACTTCTTTCAATTCCATTATTGGCTTTCCAGATATTTTTAACGGAATCAAAAGATAAATAGTCGGCGTCTATTCTGGATTTCATCTGCGTTAGATCATCGGGATTAAAATCCTGAATACTAACTCTGTTTGCACGGTTTGTATTGGCATCAAAATAAGAAATGCTAACAATACGTTTTTTGGAATCCTGAAAATAAATATTGCTGCCTGTAAAGTTTAAATTCTTCTTTAAGTATTCCTGTTCAATGCCGAGTTTTGTTTTATTTGCCATCGGAACAACATAACCGCTGAAGTAAACCGAAAATAAACTGATTATAAAAGTTGTGATAAGAAACGGGAGCATAAATCTGTACAGGCTAACTCCGCAGGCTTTAATTGCAGTAAGCTCGCTTAAATTAGCGGCTTTGCCTGCTGTAAACAGAGCCGCAAATAAAATTGCAATCGGCGTTACAAGCCTTATTATTTCGGGCGAAAAAACTATATAATAATTTAATATCTGTGCGGCGGGTACGCTTTGATCAATAAAATCATCAAGGTTTTCCATTGCATCTATTACGATAAAAATCAAAGTGAAACCAAGCAAACCGAAAGCAATTGTTTGTACAAATTGCTTTATAAGATATTTATCAATTATTTTCATTTAAAGAATAATCTATTTTAGAACGGAATCTTTTTGGTATAAGTTTTTGAAAGAAAGCGAATGTAATTGTTTTTACTTCCTTATTTGTTTTGATTGTTAGAAAAATTCCAACTGTGCCGAGAACAATGTTTGCAGCCCACATTCCATTTGATGGCGAAAAGAAACCGCGCTCGGAAAGTTTTTCGCCGCCAATTAAAAACGCCCAGTAGATCAGAAAGAAAAACAAACTAATGCCAGCCGCAACTCCAAATCCGCCTTTTCTAACCATAACACCAAGCGGCGCGCCGATCAAAATAAAAACAATACAGGCAACGGGCAGAGCATATTTTTTGTAAATCTCAACTTCATATTTTTCAATATCTCGCTTAATCCATTCCAATCTGTTTACGTTTGCAAGCACAATGTTTTTTGTGGCGCGCACATTATCAATTGCGCGTAAATAAATAAGTTCGGGGCTGCTGCCGAGTTTTTTTTCAGTCTGTTTTTTAGATTTTGAAGTATCAAGAAATAAATACGGATTGGTTTCCTGTTTAAAAACACCGGTTTGTTTGTAATATGCTTTGTACAGGCTATCGGCGATGTACTGCATATTTTCAACGCTAAGTTCTCTTTCGCCGCGGTCGGATGAAGTTGATTGCTGGAAAGAAAACTGATCATCATCCATTGCAATTTTATGTTTCTCAAATTCAAGTTTTCTGTACATAGTTGTATTCTGCAAATCGCTTTCGTGTATCTCGCCATTTTGCAAATCCATTATAAGTTTGGATTGATCTTTGGAGAAAAATATTTTTCCTTTGTTTGCAGTTACAACATTAATTTTTGAGGGATTTGAATAATCGTACAAAGTTATTTGCGATAGTTCATTCGTTTTTTGATCAATGCCGCGGACTAAAATTGCGTAGTTGTTTACTTCCTGCGAAAAAAATCCCGGCTCTAAAGAAAGAGTTGGCTTTGTGCGCGAAATATCTCCCATCAAAATTTTTGCCTGATGATTTGCATCGGGAAGCACATAGTTATTGAACTGAAACAGTAAATAAGCAATTACAATGCTTGCAAGAAATGGCGGAATAATCATTTTATAAAGACTAACACCGGAGGATTTCATAATTGTTACTTCATTGTTCTGGCTCATAGTTCCAAAAGCCATAAGCGCCGCAACAAGCGAAGCCATCGGTACAACAAGCACAACCATCCACGATAAATTATAAACAATTAATTTTACAATTATCCATGTGTCCAATCCTTTGCCAACCAATCTGTCCGCAAATTTCATCATAAACTGCAGAAGGAAAACACAGATTAATGTAACAAGCGAAAATACAAACGGGATGAAGTGCGCTTTTAATATGTAGCGGAATAAAATCATTGCTCAAAGATACTTATCGTAAAAAAGTTTAACAAGGAACGCAGTCTTACATTCCATAAGAAACAATATCATTATATTTGATTAACAATTTTAATGAGTGTTATGACTAAAACTATTTTATTTATTCTTTTGTGCGCCGCATCTTTTTTATTTGCGCAGATTGATAACGAAAGTATTGCCGCCGATGATCAGTTCCCAAAGTGGCTAAATTCCGGCGATGTTAGAACGGAACAAACATCCGGCATTGCATTTTTGAAAAGTGAAAACGGAATAAAGCATTTTATTATTGCCGATGATATTGGCGCTGTTTATAAATTTGAATTGAATGATTCTTCTGTTTCGGCAATTACAAGAATCAATTTTTCCGATTCTTTATCCCAATTATTAAGTACTTTTCCAAAACAGGATTTTGAGGAAATTGTTTTTGATAAATACGATAACTCGGTTTATCTTTCTATTGAAGGCAACGGAAGCGAGTTTAATAAATTTGTTGGGATTTATCATCTTAAATTTACCGGATTAAAAAATCCTTTTGATAAAATCATTTCGATGGATAAAATCAATTTTACGCCTGCCGAACTGTTTTACAAGTTTACGGATTACAATATCGGTTACGAGGGCGTTACTGTGGATAGTAATTATTTTTATCTTGGTCTGGAAGGATTTACAAAAAATAAATTATTTGCAGACAGCGCAATCATTTTTATAGCAAACAAAAGCAATAAAGAAATAGTAAAAACAATCAGCACAAAGCAGCTTGGTATTCATACAATTTGCGGCTTGTATTCGGATAGGAATTATTCCGTTTGGGGAATTGACCGCAATAACAGAAAAATTTTCCATATTCTTTTTGATGAAGATTTTGATGTTCAATCGTGCAGTAGGTATGATTTTGTATCAACAATTCCGGCTTATAAAAATTTTACATATTTGGCTTCTTTAGAAAGCATAACAATGGATGATGAAAATAATTTATACTTAATTGATGATCCGTGGAGTCAGGTTTTCATTCCTTCAGATGAGATTCTTGATCAGCTTGATGATGAAACTGTAAAAAACTTTAAAGATATTATTCCAGTAATTTTTAAGTTCAAAATAAAAAACAAATAAGGAGAAATCTTATGAAAGACGTAATCAATTTTATAGAAGAAAATAAAGCCCGCTATGTTGACGAATTGAAAGAGTTTTTGAAAATACCAAGCATCAGTACGCTGGAAGAAAATAAAAACGATATGCAAGCAGCCGCAAAGTTTACAGCAAACAAGCTAAAAGATGCAGGACTAAATCGTGTTGAAATTTTTCAAACTGACGGGCATCCGTTAGTTTACGGCGAGTGGCTTGGCGCGGCAGGAAAGCCTACTGTGCTTGTTTATGGGCATTACGATGTTCAGCCTGTTGACCCGATTGATTTGTGGAAATCGCCCCCGTTTGAACCGACAATTGTTGGCGATAATATTTTTGCACGCGGCGCCACAGATGATAAAGGACAGGTTTTTATGCACATCAAAAGTGTGGAAGCATATTTCAAAACGCACGGCAAACTTCCGGTTAATATTAAATTTTTAATCGAAGGCGAAGAGGAAATCGGCAGCACAAATCTTTCAAAATTTCTAAAACCAAACGCCGAATTATTAAAATGTGACGCAGTTTTAATTTCGGATACTTCTCTATTTGCGCCGGGTGTTCCAACGCTTACTTACGGCTTGCGCGGTTTATGCTATATGGAAGTTGAGATTACAGGTCCATCGCAGGATCTTCATTCCGGTTCGTTTGGCGGTGGAGTTCCAAATCCGATTAACGTGCTTGCAAAAATGATTTCGGAGTTGATTGATAAAGATGGAAAAATTAAGATAACGGGTTTTTATGATGATGTATTGAAACTATCCAAAACTGAACGTGAGAACTTTAAAGTTTTAAAGTTTTCGGAAAAAGCATGGGCTAAAGAAATCGGCTTAAAATATGTAACCGGCGAAAAAGGTTACACAACACTTGAGCGAATTTGGGCAAGACCAACTTTAGATTGCAACGGTATTTACGGCGGTTTTACAGGGCAGGGCGCAAAAACAGTTATCCCCTCAAAAGCTACTGCTAAAATCAGTATGCGTTTGGTTCCGCATCAGGACCCGAAAAAAATAGAAAAACTTTTTACAAAGCACATCAAAAAAATTGCTCCCAAAGAAGTTAGAGTAAAAGTAACAAGTTTGCACGGCGGTTATCCTGTAATAACTCCGCTCGAAGATAAAGCAACAATTGCCGGTGCAAAAGCTATGCAGCTTGCTTTCGGTAAAAAAACAGTTTACATGCGCGAAGGCGGTTCAATTCCGATTGTTGTTGAGTTTGCAAACATATTAAAAGCATCGCCTGTTTTAATGGGCTTGGGATTGAACACTGAAAATCTACACTCGCCAAATGAGCATTTTAATCTAAAGCATTTTCAACTTGGCATAAAAAGTTCAGCATATTTTCTTGATGAGTATTCTAAGTAATTAAGATAATTAAAAGTAACAGCCTCAAAGTTAAATCCATAAACTTTGAGGCTTTTTAAAAGTACTTCGAGATATTGAAACATCAATACATTTCACAAAAGGATAAATCAATCTTCTGATATTTTCTTTAATGTGGCATTACTTTTTTTTCCTTATCTTTGCCCGCAAAGATATATTTACTCATCCGATAAAATATGGAGATAACCGGAGCATAAATGTTCGAGAATAACACATATACAGATGTAATACCTTTTCTAAAATCGCTTGGCGCAGAAACTGAGATAGTTGATGAGATTACAATTATAAATAAATTCAGTTCTGTTGAAAGTGAACTATTTAGCCTTAATTACGGTGTTGGATTAAGGCTGATGAATAATTTATCTATATTGGAAATGAGAGGCGCAGATTCTTTGGATTTTTTGCATAGAATTTCCACCAACACGATAAAAAATCTTAATAAAGAAGAAATACGGCAGACTATATTTGTTTCTCAAAAAGGAAGAATACTTGGAGTGGCTTCGGTAATAAACTTTGAAGGTTATCTTTTGTTGGTTACCAATTCTCTCAACAGGCAAAAAATAATCGGCTGGATAAATAAGTTTATTATTGGCGATGATGTTAAAATCAGCGATGCCAGCCACCGGTTTGATTTATATGAAATTTCAGGTCCGCAATCTGATTCATTTATGTCGCTGCTTGTTGGTAATTCAATCTCGGATATAAGTGAAAATTATTTTAAAGTAGTGAACATTGAAGGTATATTAGTCTTTCTTTCAAAGTTTAAAGATGTTAAGGGAGATAATAAGTTCTGGATTATAGCCGAGCCGTTAAAAGGCAAGCAATTGATTTCTTATATGCTGGAAAATAAGGGACCATTTGATTTTAATCTTGTTGGTGAAGCAGCAAATAAAATTTACAATGTTGAACACGGTATTCCATCCGAGCCTTTTGAACTTAATGATCTTTATAATCCGTATGAAGCAAAAATGACTGAACTGATTGATAATAATAAAGGCTGTTATATCGGGCAGGAAGTAATTACAAGATTGAATACTTACGATAAAGTTCAAAAGAATTTAGTTGGATTATATTTCTCAGGCGATGTTATTCCAAGTGATAGTTTTTCTCTGCTTGATGATCAGCAAAATGAAGTTGGCAGCGTTACTTCAATAGCATACTCGCCAAGGATGAAAAGAAATCTTGCGCTTGCTTATGTTAAGAAAGCTCATTCAGCACATGGAACAAAACTAACTGCCAAGAACGGAAGTAGATCTTTAGATGTGATAGTTAGTGATTTACCATTTTCCAAACATTGATGTAATGAAGATTTATACCAAAACTGGCGATAACGGTGAAACAGGTTTATTCGGCGGCGAAAGAGTTTCAAAAAATTCCAAGCGGCTAAATGCTTACGGAACAATTGATGAACTAAATTCCTTTATCGGATTGGCTGTAACAGAAATTAACTCGGTTGAAATAAAAGATATTCTTACAGACTTGCAGAATAAATTGTTTGTTGTCGGCTCAGATCTCGCTACACCTGAAACAGAGAAAAATAAAAAACTAAAGATTATTAGAACGCCGCAAACTTATATTACCGGAACTGAAAAGATTATTGATAAGTTTGAAGATGAATTGGATGAGTTGAAATATTTTATTTTACCGGGCGGCAGTAAAGGTGCAGCATTGCTGCACGTTTGCAGAACAATTTGCCGCAGAGCCGAAAGGGAAGTTGTGGCATTAAAAAGCACTGAACAAATCGGTGAAAACATAGTTATATTTCTCAACAGGTTATCGGATTTATTTTTTGTTCTTTCTCGTTTTGAAAATAAGTTTTCAAGTATTTCTGATACAAAATGGAATTCCCAGAATTTTTAATTTTTAATTTATAATTTCTAATTTATAATTAAAACCCGGGGGTGAACTTTGGTTTCGACGGGATTAAAGAAGCTTAGAACTGCGTATCGTGTTCCCCGAAGACACGTAAATAAATTGGGAAAAAACAATAACTGGCGAATCTAATTACGCCCTCGCTGCTTAATTAATAGTTAACAGCCGTTCAACTTATCCTCTTGTATCGGGTTAGGATTGAACGACGTTTAGATACAATAGCTGATCCTGATGCTTGTGCGGGAAAAGCGAATTAAACAACAAGCGGGCTTTAAGCGATCTTTGTCTGTTTAGCAGCTTAAAGCCAAAAATTAAACAGACTATTTACGTAGATGTTCTCTGGGTCTTAATTTCGGACGCGGGTTCGACTCCCGCCACCTCCACAAATCTTTGCTTTAGGCAAAGTAAAAAAAACTTCAAATCAATAAAAAAGAAACTCCACCTTTTTAGGTGGAGAAGCTAATCTTAAAAAAAATTACAAGTCTTTTAGGCAACAGGATAACCAGCAACATTTTTTGCGTTATTGCATCCTGTTCTAAATTATTTAGTTCATTCACTAAAATATCAAGCTATAGCTTTCAAAGCCTTTGTAATATATCAATCTATAAGTTGAAAAATCATTTAGTAGAGAAGTTGATATAGTTTCTAAAAGAGCAATTGAAAAGAATAAAAATTACTTGAGAAAAAAAGCAATATTAGAAAATTATAAAGTAATTTATGCCTTCAAAAGTAACTTTCCAACTTAAGCATTATTGCCAAAGATCAATGCAATTCCGTGTTATCCGTGTTCTATTGCAATTGGGGGAAGGAGATTATGTTGCAGAAAGAAGTGAGAAGAAAAAGGCGAGAGGATAATTGATATTGAAAATTTTTGAGAAGGGTTAAACCTGATAAAAAAATCTCTTCCCTGAAATAATCAGGGAAGAGTGAGCAGTTATTTAATCAACTGCGTGGTTTATAGTTGAACTGAATTGGACTAACGCATCCTCGCTATCGAATGTTACAGCCGCAAAGATAATTTTGCTGCTGCCGTAATTGGCGGCAATTTCACTATCAGCGGTTAGCAATGGAATATTAAACGTTAATGGATTAACATTATCAATATCCAATTTTAATGATAACAATTTCAGGAAGTCAAACTCAGGCAATCCATCGTGCAGCGGGTTGTACAGAAAGACTATTGCCAGAATTTGTATTTTCTTTTCAACCGAAGCGTTAATATTTGACGCGGCAGATAAAGCCGCTAATTCAATATTTAACGATTGATTCGTCATTGAAAGATTTTGCAAATTGACGGCAAAAGATGACCTTGGCGTCATTTTTACCATATTAGTAAAATTGTTTTCAGTAACGAACGGATAATTCATCTGCAAGATTCGCGTGAACGAAGCCTTGCCGGCAGCGGAATTATCTTTCCAAATTTTCTTTAACAGAAAAAATGAATTGATTGCGGAAGCAAGTTTAACCGCCATTTTAAATTTTCCTGTTCTTTCTATAAAGCCAGAATCACCGGGAGCAGAGTATGCTTTTGGTTTTCTGGCAATGTAGTTCTTTTCGTTCCTTGAACGAAATACGACGTCTCCGAGCGAGCCTTTAATGCTGCCGAAGATCTTATTATTTAACTCAGCCATCTTTTTTTCCTTTCTGATTTTTTATGGCAAATGTTTTTGTACTACTTTAATTAATGTGTTTTTCAAAGGGGTTAAATGTTTAGGAGGCGGAGCGCGAAACTGGTTTATATTTTGATTATTGCCCTGCTCTATATAAAACGATATAAAGCCTCCGTCTTTTAAACGACTTAGAGACGACTTTATAACGACTCTGTAACGACTTTGTAGCGACTTTATAGAGTTATAGAGTATCTTTATTTCAGATCTTAGCGAAAGTAATTTATTTATTTGTGATGTTATCAACTTTTTTGCTCTAAATGGTTCTATTTCAATTAATTATCTTTTTTATGGATATAATTCCATACGCATAGGAAAATGACATTTTAACTATCATTTGAATCCTTTTTAAATTGTTTACAAAGCTGCCTTGAAAGTCAGGGTAACTTTATACACGAGTTTTTAATTATTGTTTTAGTGCTAATTTGGACAGAAATGTAATCCTTAATTTTTTTATAGACATTTAATCTAAATGTTAAAAAAAATTAAAAAATTATTTGATTTTGTCCTGAAGTTATTTAGGTTTGCATACAATTAATCCTTTCTATTTGGATTTAATTTTTAGCCGAATTTTGAGTTGCCAGCAAGCTATTCTCTTAATTCGGCTTTTATTATTTATTTAAGCTACAATCATTTCTGATAAAATGTTTTTGTAATCTCTGTACAAATTTAATTATTTAAGACGTAAACTCAATGAACTAAATTTTAAGTTATTTGCATATAATGCTATGACTAACGCTATTGTATAACTTAATTTTTATTCATTCATTATTTGTCTTACCGAATATGAAAACATTTTACAAATAAAACAAATTTTATTTTTATAGACTAAGGCTTGACAATAATTTATTTTTAGCAATATAAGGATTTTAAAGCTTCGGTTGGAAAAAAATTCCTAATTTTTTAATAAAAATTTTCTTTTATAAAAATATTTGTTCATTTCTTGCCTGTTTTACTGCACTTCATCGGTGTGAAAAGGAAGTTGACTTTGGACTTGCTGCAATCCTTTAGCAAAGGAAAAAACATATCTCGCACCTGTGGCTAAAAGTCTATGTGATTGCAAGCCACTTCTTAGATTGCCCCGCAGCTAAAACATTTTGAAAAAATTTATAACACGCACCACGAGCGGTTCTTGAGTTCAAGAACGGTGGCTTCGATACATCACTTTGTGATTACTCAGCCACCTTTTGAAAACTGGCACTTCGATATCCGTCAGTGAACGGACAAGCTTCCTGAAAGCTGACGGACTCAGGCACCTTTTGAAAACGGGCGCTTCGATATGATGATTCAAGGTCGCTTTGATACAATCGCTTTGCGATTACTCAGCGCCCTTGAATTAGCCAACGTTTGAAATAAAAATGGTTGTCGAGTGTCCCGTCCGACAGCTGACGGATAGGGATGTATCGAGACAACCATACACAATTACTCAGCACCCTTTTAGAACGCTGCGGTTGTTGAGTTCAGGCAAGATAGGATAGCGGTATCGAAACAACCTTTTTCATCAACCCATCCATCAGGATGGTCTCAAATTATTTTTATAACCCCGACTTTGCCGGAGGCATCCCTATGGGACAAGTCGGGGATAACAAACCAAACAATCAACACCGGGGGCTTTAGCCCAATAGATTCCCATCCAATTCATTTACGCAAATGACTAACTATATAACCCACGGATTTATCCGTGGGAGTAATCAAACCACTACTTTAATATATTTGCATTATAAATTCTTAAATTAAATTTTGTTACTAAATTATCAAATGAAAACAGAGCATCCATACATTTATTTCTTCAATCCAAAAACCCGCACACCATATTATTTAGTAAGATTTCGTAATAACTCCTGTCAATATATCCAGTCGGCATTTGGTAATAAAAATTCACCGGAAGAAGCTTTAGCAAGAGCAATAAAATATCGAGATGAAACACTTCCGGCAAATCGTAAACTACATTCAAGGAATTTGTTAACAAAACCTTTAAGTAACAAAAAAAACAAATTACCGGCAGGTATAACATTATCTTCATACACTGTCAAACGAAAAACTAAATTTTATACTTATAGATATTTGTATATAACTGCAGGGTTATCAAACAAAAGAGCTATTTATAAAAGAGTTTATATAAACAAATCACGTTCTTTTAAAGAAGCGCTCAAACTCGCAAAAATATATCGTCAGCAGCTTGCAGCGGCACATAATAAAGCATTCAAACAAAAATAAAACAATTTAGATTTTTAAAATCTTCACCCCTTCCCTTAGGGGAGGCTGTGTGAAAATTATGATGGAAGTCAAAAGATTAATAACTTGCTGTAGAACAAATGGAGAAAGAAGATGTCAGAAATCAGTCCATCAAGTCGTTATCAGCAAGAAATATTTAGCAGTTTAGAT
>Ga0247840_10000138_pt1 | contig 147160 bp, 159 predicted proteins | sample LaCruzMarch2015__FD_192404 | JGI IMG/M metagenome (GOLD analysis project Ga0247840, IMG submission 192404) | Freshwater microbial communities from meromictic Lake La Cruz, Castile-La Mancha, Spain - LaCruzMarch2015_17m | ecosystem: Environmental > Aquatic > Freshwater > Lake | place: Spain... | reverse complement strand
AAGAAATTGGAAATAATTGTTTAAGTTCTAACAACAAATCTGGCCTGAAATAAGTGGCACACTTTGCCACGGAATAGGTGGTACACTTTCGCCCGGAATACCTGGCACACTTTCCCCGGAATACTCAATTTTCAAAGCAATGAAAAGCTGACACTATGTACAAATTGTTTTTCCAGCGCACTGGAAAGCATGAGCCCGCATAAGCATATGGCCATTCCTCGTAGCCAGTTTGATAAAGAACGGGCTTTGTTGAATCAAGAATATTTGGAACTTCCATCATGTCCGATTATTTGCCTTGTTATATTTCGTTTTAAATACATGATTCTTTGATAAATATTTAAGGCAATTCGTAATATTCATGTTGCTTTCCGTAAGCTCTGCTAATGAATAAAAGTCCTCGCTTACATGAAAAATCAGTCCTTTGATAAGCGCTCATCAAAAAGTCATTACGTAATCAGTACCAAAACCAGCTAAGATTTTTCGAACATCTTCTTCAAGGGTTTTTTCATTTCGCGTCTTGAATTCCATCAATTCATACTTCACCTTGTGCAAATACTTTTCAATTCGATTGAGTTCTGGACTGTAAAATGTTAAAAAATAAAGAGTCAGCAACTTTTGAGCCAGCACCTTTAACATCGGTTGAACCGCTTTCGCTTTATGGAATGACGCATTGTCCAGAATGACCGTTAAAGGTTTACCCACGTAGTTCATCAGCAGAGCAAGAAAGCCGGTAAATATAAGTGAATCTGTTGTTTGCCACAGCGCAACTGAGAACAAATCACCCGTTGAGAGCATGGCTCCGATGACATTCAGGCGTTTTCCCCGGTTGGCGTCAATCTTGTGACATTTGCCTATCGGAGTCCAAGCGCTGCGGTTTGGCTGGGCCAGTGCGAAACCAGTCTCATCTACAAAGGCTAAGATCCTCTCATCGCGTTCGACTTCATCTTTCATCAATTCTATTTCTAACTGTGCTTGTCTTAACCGGACTTCATCTCGTTTTTTTTAACCACAGGCGTGTACGTTTCCAGACAAAACCAAGTGCTTTCAACGCATTAGTTACGGTACCAACGCTCACGTTTACATTGCACTCTTCATTTAACCGAGCTACTATCGCTGGAGCTGTCAGTGCTTCCTTTTCCGCCCAAATCGTGATCTGTTCAAGGTGAATGGTGTTTAGTTTCGGAGGTGCGCCGCTTCGATGCATGTCATATAAAGCGGCAAACCCCTTTGATAACCAGTTCTTACGTCGGTCATAAACCGTATCGACATTCAGGTCTTGCAATGCCACGATGGCCTTTGCACTCAACCCGTCGTTGAAATATAACAGTGTTTGAGCCCGATGACGTGCTTGCCAATCTCTTCCTTTTGCCACAACTGTTTGTAGCTTTGCACGATCGTCGGCAGATAATTCAAAGTAACTTAACTTCATGATTGACAAGGGCAGGTGTTTGTGTTTACCTTCTTGCCCTTATATTACGGAATAATTTCTTATTGAGCGCTTAATCCAGGAGGGTCACCTTTACGATTAGGCTGAATAGCTGGTTTCTCTATAGGTAAATATCTTTCTGGGGCTTCTCTTTTTGGAGGAGCTGGTGTCGGCTTTGGTGTTGGTCTTGGCGTTGGCTTTGGTGTTGGTCTTGGCGTTGGTTTTGGTGTCGGTCTTGGAGGCACCTGCTTCGGGTTTGAAAATTTTACTGTTTCAATCATGTTTAAAGTATTTAATTCTTTTTAAATTTGAAGAAAATTCATTAGGAACGGTAGTATCTATATTTTCAATTTTGTTCTCCGATTTGTTATTCTCATTTGTCAGGTTTATTGAAACATAAATTGCTAAGAATGTCACTCCTGCGATAAAGGATGCAACAGATATGTATCGAATTATTTTTAAATGCTTCTTATTCTCATAGAAAATATTGTTAATATCTTTCTTCACTTTGTCCACTTGCTCTGTTTCTAGAACATCTTCATCCTTGTATAGTTTATTAGTGATTATAAAATTGTCTACAGCAGACCAGAGTTTATCACTAGCTCCTGCTGATTTCAAAAACGTAATCATCATAAGTCCAATTGCAGTAATAATTAATCCCCAGCTTATATACAGCAGGATCAGAAAGTTTGCTTTATCTATGCTGACAATTTCTTTTATAAATGTTATTGAAAATGCAAGAATTCCCCCTGAAATTAACAGAAAATTTTTCTCAAATTCAGATAAATCTCTCGATAATGAAGAGTATAAGTTGTCTTTGTATTTTTTTAAATCACTAACTGTCATGGTTTTTTAATTTTATAGCAGCTAACCACTACTGTCCGGCTATAAGTTGAATAAATCTAACTGGTTAGAGGTATAGGTGTTCTCAATTGTGCCAGCAGAATTCGTAACTAATTGATTTATATCGACTTTCTCAAAAACACTGACACTCAGGATTTGTAGAAAAGTGTAGAGAGATATATCTAAATTCATGCGTTTTTTTATTAATGCAATAAGCACATATACTGAGATTGCTGTCCAAATTTGTGTTTTAACAGCGTTTTCTGAAGTACCATAAAACGCCTTGATTCGCAAATGTTGTTTAATCCATTTAAAGAAAAGCTCAATCTTCCACCTGCTTTTATAAAGTTGTGCAATGACCTGAGCAGGAAGAATAAAATTATTTGTTAAAAACACATAAAGTTTACCAGTTTCAGGATCAGCATACTTGATTCTTCTCATCTTATCCGGATATTCTTTTGCTGATTTAACACTTGTAAGCATTATAGTTTGGTCACATCGAACATTGGTAGATTCATTGACTGAATGAGAGTATTGTCGTCTAAAACTTAAATTTGATTTACCTCTTGTGACAAAGAATCCTTGAGATTGATTAATATGAAATAATCGCTCAAAGTCAATATAACCACGATCCATAATGTAGAAAGAACCCGGCTCAATAATTAGCATATCGAGGATATTTACATCGTGAACTTTGCCATCAGTAATGGCTATAAAAGAAGGAATGCTGCCTCGTAAGTCTAATAATGTGTGTATTTTAACAGCCCCTTTGTGTGTCCGAAACTTTGCCCAAGGAAACAAGGAAAGACACAAATCAATCGTTGTCGAATCTAAAGCATAAACAGTTTCATCAAGTGTCATGCCAAATGAATCTTTACAATATAGTTCTCGTGCTTTATGTATCAGGATTTGCGCAAAATCCTGGTAAATCCTCCAATCTCTTTTTTCATTTGCATCGGCTAATGTACTTCGTGCTATTGTACCTCGTATGCCCATGTGATAGAGTTTATTTTGCATACAAAGTAAACAGGTTGTAATATCTCGAAGACTTTCTCGATAGGTTAATTGAGCAAAAAATAAACAGAGATATTGATCCAGGCAGGTAAACGATTGTACCTTATGATTACCTCCGTAACGTTTGACACAAACTCTAAATTGATGAATAGGCAAATGTTCCTGGAGTTGAGCAAAAATGGTTTTTCCTGTATACATTTATCATCCCTTTTCTAAAAATTATGGAATGATAAAAATAACAAGTTTTTTTCAAGTCGGTGACGATCAAAAACGTATCGTAACTTGTTTTATTATTGGGCGATAAATAGCGTTAATTTTTTCAACAACCGGACACCAGTGGCAGCTAACAATAATTAGATTGATCCGCCTATACCGCGAATTTTTGAGTTACAACCCATATAACAGGTCATTTTGAAACTACTAAATAAATCGCAAACCGATCCCCCATAAATCACTTAAATCCATTATTGCTTTTTATTTCAGCATCTTATATGGATCGGCATAACATCGCTTCTTACCAGCCATCAACAGGGCTGCGAACTCCGAATGTCCCACGATTTAAAGCATAAGTATAAATCATGGTTGTCCGTACATCATTATGCCCAAGAAGTTCCTGAACGGTTCGAATATCATACCCACCCCCCAGCAAGTGAAGAGCAAAAGAGCGCTTGCCTTGTCACAACCATAACCTCATAAAGTATAGCGAAATAATCTTACGTCATCAAAAATTACAGCAAGAAATATCAAAGAGCTTCGTCATAAAGTACTCACTTTCACTGTTGACCTCTGTTCGCAACAGAAGAGCAACTTATGAGAAGCGGGGCGTAAATTCCCGGCAACGATGAAAAGCCGAAGCGCCCGTGAACCCTCCTGCACGAATAGATGCCCTCGCGTTTCAATATTCCGGCACATTTCTGTATCTTCGCTCGACCTTGTTTCTTCAGCAACTAATGCATACAAAAAAATGGAAAGAACGCTTACCATACTGAAACCCGATTGCGTGCGCAAGCAGCTTATCGGTGCAGTTATCGACCAAATTGAACGCGCAGGCTTCCGTGTTGTGGCCATGAAAAAAATCCGGCTGACGCAGGAAACTGCCGGTGAGTTTTATGCCGTGCACCGTGAGCGCCCGTTTTATGGTGAACTGGTTGAGTTCATGTCTTCGGGCCCTTGTGTGCCGATCATTCTTGAAAAAGAGAATGCTGTTGCCGATTTCCGCACTCTTATTGGCGCTACCGATCCGGCTCAGGCTGATGCTGGTACCGTGCGCAAGCTCTATGCTGACAGCAAGGGCGAGAACATTGTTCACGGTTCTGACTCTGAAGAGAACGCGGCCATTGAGGCTGGATTTTTCTTTTCGGCTGAAGAGGTTGTCAGAAGCAACTGACCGGTTTGTATCCTGATAGCAAAAAAGCGACCCCGCAAGGTCGCTTTTTTTGTTGCATCACTCCACTCTGCCTGGTGGATGTTATGAGACATCCTCCTTTCCTGAGGGTTTATCGCTTTTAATTTCGGAAAGATACTCTTTGAAGGTCTCTCCGTACATCTCCCATATCGTCATAAAAAGAGCGGCGACAATGGGGCCGAGAATGAAACCGAAGACTCCGAAGAGGCTGATACCGCCAAGTGTTCCAAAAAATATAAGCAGTTCGGGCATTTGCGTGTCGCGCCCGATCAGCATGGGGCGCAGAATATTGTCAATCTGACCGACCACAATGCTGCAGAAAAGGAGAACCCCGATGGCCTGTGGATACTGCCCTGTGGCTGCCAGATAGATTACTGCCGGAACCCAGACAAGCGCTGAGCCAAGAACAGGCAGAATCGAAAAGAGCGACATGATGGTACCCCAAAAGAGGGCGCTGTCGATACCGGCAACGTGCAGGGCAAGGCCTGCAAGGGAGCCCTGCACTGCACCGACTACCATGGTTCCCTTTATGGTCGCTCTGGTCACCGATATGAACTTGTCGAGCAGTCGATTCTGATCAGTTTGTCGCAGGGGAAGGTAGGAGAGAAAGTGTGCCAGAAGCTGTTTCCCGTCCCGTATAAAAAAGAACATGGTGTAGAGAAAGAGAAAGAAGAGAAAGAGGTCGCTGACGGCTGTGTAGGTAAACGTGGAGATGGTGTTGAACAGCATCGTACCTGTGCTACTGGCAAACTCTCCGACTTTCTGAAAAATCTCGGTACGGTAAAGCAGGAGTTCGGGATAAAAGGAGAGTGAGCGAAGCTGCTGGTCGAATGCGCCTGGCTCCAGAATCTGCTGCTGTACCCAAGGCACGGCAATGCGGCTTATCCTGATTGCCTGTTTGGCAACAATACCGAGAAGTGCTGCAAAAGGAAGAAAAACGATAAGCAGCAGTGTGAGCATGGTCATGGAGGCGCTCAGGCTTTTTCGTCCCTTGAACCAGCGCTCAAAACGGTTGAAAACCGGCATGGCAAGTGCCGAAAAAAGAGCCGCAAGCACAATCGCCATGAGAAAATATCGGATCATAGCAACAAAGGTGACCGAAATAACCAGAAGAAGAACAAGAAGAATGAGCTGGTTTGTTTTGACGCTGTTCATGATCGTTTTATTTATGAGCCTTGTAAAGCCTTAAAACCACTCGATGCGCTCCTCTTCAAGGAGCTGTGTGCGAACCAATGCGACTGCAAAAATTCCGGCGGTTTCGGCCCTGAGAATTGTTTTTCCAAAAGAGATATCATTGAAACCAGCAGCACGGGCCTCCTCGATTTCAGTGGCAGTGAATCCACCTTCACCACCAATGAGAAAGAGGATTTTTTTGCCGCTGCATTTCACCCTGGGAGAGGCCTCTGAAAGCTCATAGGGAATAAGCTTGAGATCATAACCCTGAAGCGCCGCAGCTTTTTTAAAGGTGAGCGGCTCAGTGAGTTGTGGCAGATAATGGCGTTTTGATTGCCGGGCTGCTGAAAGCATGATGGTTCTCCAGCGGTTAAGCTTGCCCTGCACTCTTTCATTTGATGGATGGGAGAGCGTCCGCGCCGTGAGCATGGGAATGATGGTGGAGACTCCAAGCTCGGTGGCTTTTTCCAGAAAGAGTTCAAATCGCTGGGGAGCCTTGAGCAGGGAGAGGGCAACGGTCACTTCAGTGTTTGGCCGATCAATTCGGCTGCAGGCAAGAATGTCAGCAGTGAACGACGTTTTGCCAATCTCCGCAATGCTGGCCTCGCAACGCAGACCGTTGCCATCAGTGACCAGAATCTTCTCTCCTGTTTTTTTCCGCAGAACCCGAACGAGATGATGAAATTCATCACCATCAACCACAAGGTTCCTTGCATCAAGATCAATATGTTGGGTCGAGGTATAAAAGAGTTCCATACGTTTTTTACTCCTTGATGGCTAAGGCAACAGCAGCAAGAGAGATTCGTTCAGCCCCGCCCTCGCGCAGTGCCGAGGCTGCTGCCGCCATGGTTGCTCCGGTTGTGATCACATCATCCACCAGCAGCACATGACGGCCAACAACACCTTTTGCAACCAGAAAGGCGCCTTCGGGATTTTTTTTCCGCTCTGCAGCAGAAAGTCCGGTCTGCGACACGGTGTAGCGTTTCCGTACCAGAAGTTTTCTCTGTAATGGTTTTTGCAGCGACTGCGCTATGCCTTCGGCAATTTTTTCTGCCTGGTTATAGGATCGTTCGATTTTTTTCAGCCGATGGAGCGGAACGGGCACAATGCACTCGATATCCGCTGTATCCGCTCCGGATGAGATCCACTCTCCCAATTGACGCCCGAAACTGTTCCCGAGATTGTAGAGCCCTTCATATTTCATGGCATGAAGGAGCTGCTGCAGTGGGCTTTTTTTATGAAACTGGTAACGGCACCAGCCCTGTTCAAACAGGAATGTTTCATCAAAATGTTCCGCGATGGTACGACGCAGCAGCTCTTCTGCCGCCCGGGGAGTAGTGAAGGGATCAAATTTGGCCCGGCAGGAGCTGCAGCAGTACTCTTCTCCCTTAAGCAACAATTTGCGGCAGATAAGGCAAACATGGGGAAAGAGAAGATGAAGCTGCTGCTCAAGCATGAGATAATTTCCGGATGGTTAGCCGAAGCATAATGCTGCTGCGCCATAGATGCCTGCCTTGTTGCCAAGATGCGCCGGCACCAGTTCCAGCCCTTCATGCATGGAGGGAAGGGTTGAGCGCCTGAGCTGGTCGAGGGCAGGATCGAAGACAAGGTTTCCGGCGGCGGCAATTCCTCCGCCAATCACAAATTTTCTGATATCCATCAAAGCAGTAACGTTTGCAAGCCCTACGCCAAGAATGGTACCAACCCTCTCCCATACCGCAAGAGCAACAGCATCTCCTGACAAAGCTGCATGTTCAAGTTTGCGTGGTGAAATCCTGCTATGATCACGGTCGTACAAACGAGCAAGACGGGAATCTGACTTGCTCGCCTTGATCATTTTACAGGCAAGGGCCACAATAGCCTTTTTACCGATAAGGCTCTCAAGCGTCCCGCATATACCAGCATGAAAAACGGGACTTTGAAAATCAATGATCATGAAGCCAACCTCACCGGCAGTTCCATGAGGGCCTCGATAGAGCTTCCTGTTGAGCACAATTCCTCCTCCAACACCGGTTCCGAGGGTCACCATGAGAAAATCGCGAAATTCACGACCGGCGCCATAGACCGCTTCGCCGAACGCTGCAACGTTGGCATCATTATCGAGAAAAACCGGAATTGAAAGCTCTTCCTTTTGGCGCAGCAGCTTCTGCAGTTCGTCCCGGAGGGGAAAGACCGTCCATCCAGGAAGATTGGGAGGGTAGCTCAGTATGCCTTTCTCGGCATCGACCGCTCCCGGCGCCCCTAATCCAACGCCAGCAAAATCAGCAACATCAAGTGTCTCGGAAGCAACATGGTAAAGATCGGCAATAATAGCCGCAAGCTGCCCGACGATCCCTGTCGGGCCGGACGACGTATCGGTGAGAGCTCTCTGTTTCGTCAGAATTCCACTCTCTTCACCAACGATTGCAGCCTTGATTCCGGTACCTCCGAGATCGACACCAATTGCCCAACGGGACATATTATTTTCTTTTAACTATCAGTTTTTGAAGGGCTTGACAAACTTCCTGCCATGGACGCCTGATGCAAAGAAGTCAAGAATTTCAAGAATTTCGGGTTCCTGGGGAAGTTCCGATTTCACTTTTTCAAGGCCATTGGCAAGCAACAGACCCGACTGAAAGAGAATCCTGTAGGCGTCTTTAATGAGGGTGATCTTTTCAGAGGTAAAGCCTCGCCGTTTCAGGCCAATGGCGTTAAGCCCCTCGTAGCGGAACGTTTCATTTCCTGAGGCCATGATAAAGGGGGGAACGTCAAGTGTAATTCTTGAAAGCCCACCGAGCATGGAAAAGCGACCAATGCGGACAAACTGGTGCACTGCGGCAAGACCGCCGATAACGACATAGTCACCAACCACACAATGGCCACCGAAGGGAACGCAATTTGCCACAACCACATGATTGCCGATCACGCAGTCATGACCGACATGCGAATAGGCCATAAAGAGATTATCAGAACCGATCACCGTTTTACCGCTCGCCTTTGTGCCCCGGTTAAGGGTAACGCACTCCCGGATAACCGTTCTGTCGCCAACATAAAGCAAGGTCTTCTCTCCGGAAAATTTGAGATCCTGAGGCTCATTGGCAAGCACAGCTCCGGAATGGATCTTGCAGTCACAACCAATTCGAGCGCCTGAAGCGATATGGACATGAGGCCAGATGATGGTGCCATCACCAATTTCAACATCGTCCTCAATGACCGTAAAGGGCCCGACGGTAACGCCTTCTCCGAGAATGGCACTCTGGCCAATCACGGCAGTTGGATGAATAGTGCTTTGCATAGTGTTAGTTACTTCATGGTTTCAAACTCGTCTACCAGTCCTGGTTGTTTCAATTCTCTGGCAAGCGATACAATAATGCGTTTCGCATCCTCATTTCTGCCAATATCGCGATATGCCCTTGCAAGAACATAGAAGAGGCGAGGATCAGAAAGCGATGATGACTGACGGCTTAGTTTTTCAAGATAGCTAATATACGGTGAGCTTTTCTGCTTTTCACCAAGACGAACATAGAGTGCGATCACGGAGCCTGCAAGTTCGGGGTTCAGGGGATACTGTGCAAGAGGAAGCAGTTTGGACGAAGTGTCAAGAACCTGCAGCGCAAGCGCTCCCCGATGGAAAATCTTCTCCTTTCCCGAAGCATCCAGTATGGTAAGCTGGCCTTCAGGCTCGGCAGCCAGTTCAAGGGCAAGACGGACAAACAGAGGCGTATAGTTGCCACAAAGCCTCCTTGAGGTCTCTTCAAGGTTAATGGCGGTATTATTAAGGTTTCGGTAGCGGTAGAGCCCAACAAGGTTTCTGTAGAGCAGCGCAGAATCTACATAGCTCATCGGATCGGCACTTTTAATCGGCACGACCCGGTAGGCAAGGCCATCAAGACGGAGGTAATTTTGAAGACCAATCATGCTTTCAGGATCAACCGTCAGGGCAAAGTAGATCGGACGCCGGGAAAAGTTGTTCATCAGAATCTCATAAACAGCAATATCCTGTGGCCGAAGGTAGCCCTGGCCATCGTAGGTCAATCCAGGCTTGAGGAGCCATTTCATGGTGCCAAGTGGCTCTGAGGGGAGCGACTGGCCGTGGAGACGGGCATCACGCAGGAGCTGCTGACGGGCATCCTGTGAGGGAAGCTCGGCATCAACAGAATCGATGGGTACATAGGTAATACCGGCAATTTCACCGTCACTCATGGTGAACGCCACCGGCTTTGCTCCGCGAGGGCTGCTGTTTTTTAACTGGTCGAGATACCAACCGGTATTGGCAAGGCTCAGATTGACGACACGAACATCCGTCCTGATCCGTTCGACCTCCTGCAGGTACCACAAAGGGAAGGTATCGTTATCGCCGTTGGTAAACAGTATGGCATCTTTTTCACAGCTCTGGAGCATATTCCATGCCCAATCCCAAGGAACAAAGTTACCCGAGCGGTCGTGCACCCGGTAGTTTGCCTGCAGCATCCGGGCGTTGATAAAAAGTAAACCGGCTGTAACCGTAAGCACGGCAAACAGCATCTGGTTTCCGGGAACGCCAGACTTCGACCGCTTTGCAAGCCACTGCCAGATACTCTCAACACCTATTCCTATCCAGAGGGCGAAGGCAAAAAAACTGCCTGCATAACTATAATCCCGCTCTCTCGGCTGAGGTTCTGTCTGGTTGAGATAGATAACAAGCGCTGCCCCGGTCAGCACAAAAAGCGCGGTAACAACCAGCCCCATCTTCCACTCGCGCCTGAAATGGGTGATCGCTCCAGCCAATCCCACAAGAAAAGGAATGCCCCAGAGCACCGACCAGTCCACTCCTGAACCCTCCATATCATTTTCACGTCCGATGAACTGCCAGCCGAAATAGCGGAAGTACATCTTCTGCATCTGGTAGGTGAGAAAATAGTCGAGATCACTTGAGTAGTGCTGGTAAAAATATTGATGTACCGGCTCGGTTGACCACCGTCTCGGCCAGAGCGGCATATCCCCATACTGATCACGGTTGAGGTACGAGAAAAAGGTTTCGGACGAGGAGGGATTGTTTTCGTTTATGGGTGGGCCTGCCTGCGCCCGTACGAAGATCATGCCGTAGGAGGTATAACCAATAATGATAAGAAACAGCGACATCAGAAGGGTGTTCATGAGCGCCTTGCGATGCAGGTGCGAATACCACGTGGCATAGGCAAGCAGGGCAAGGAAAAGGAGAAATCCCCACCATGAGGTCAGTTGCAGCAGAATCGGAAGCCCTTTGATAATTCCAATATAGATCAGAAAAAAAAGCCCCGATGAGGCGACCATAAGCAGGGCAAAAGATTTAACCGTGACATCATATTTTTTGAAGTAGTAGACCAGTGCAACAGCAAAAACGGCAAGCAGGCTGAGCAGATGCACACCGATCGAAAGGCCAATAATGTACATGACAAGCAAGAGCCACCGTTCATGACCGGGTTTTGGCTCCTCTTCATACCAGCGGAGGATGAGCCAGACAACCAATGCTGTAAAAAGCGAAGAGAGTGCGTAAACCTCGGCTTCAACAGCGTTGAACCAGAAACTGTCGGAGAGGGCAAGGGCAAGAGCGCCGATAACAGCTCCACCGTAAGCCGATACTTTTTCAGCCGGGCTCCAGTGGTCGGGATCACTTTTGCGATACATGATGATCAGCCTTACCGTGATGAGGTAGGTCAGCATGATGGTTGCAGCACTGGCGAGTGTGCTGATCAAGTTAACCCTCGCGCCAATATCACCGAAAAAAGGAATCATGGAAAAAAGACGCCCAAGCAGAAGAAAAAGCGGCGCTCCGGGAGGGTGAGGAATCCCGAGTGTATAAGCTGTGGCAATAAACTCCCCGCAATCCCAGAACGAAAAGGTGGGAGCCATGGTACGGAGATATAAAATTTCAGCAGCAAGAAAAAGAGTAGCGGCAAGCGTGCGGTTAATCGTCCGGTGTATCATACGTGAAACGTGCTCTGAAATATTGGGTTACCCGAAAAGAAACTCCCCGGCAATGAGATCGACAAACAAAAAACCTTTCTGGGTCAGATAAAGACGCCCTTCCTGCTGCTCTATCCATCCCTTCTCTGAAAATCGGGCAATGGTCTGTGAAAGAGTGTGCTCTAATTTATTTCCTTTTCGCAAAAAATCAACATCCAGACCACTGTTTATTCGAAGTGAAAGAAAAACCTGTTCCGTAAAGCGTTCTTCAGCCGAAAGCTCTTCACGAAAAACAACTGCGTCAGCAGGGGCTGCAAGATATCGTGTAAGGCTTGAGACGTTTGCCGTACGAATCTCACGCTCCTGAGAAACAGAAAAACTGTGTGCAGAGGGGCCAAACCCAAGGTATGGCTCACGCTTCCAGCTTGCAAGGTTATAGCGGGAATGATGACCGGGCAGGCAGAAATTGGAAACCTCGTAATGGCTGTAGCCCTGAAGCTGCAGTTCACTTTGGGCATGCTCATAACATGCTGCCTGCACGGCATCATCCGGTACGGTAACACTCCCTTTTGCTACCCTGTGATGGAGGATGGTTTTCGGTTCAACCGAGAGCATATAGACCGACACATGGTGCGGGCGCAGTGCCAGAGCCTCATGCAGATCGCTCTTCCACATATCGGTATTCTCTCCGGGTACCCCGCAAATAAGGTCAACACTGATCGACTCAAACATATGAAGTGCGGCTGCTGTTACCTGTCGGGACTGCAATGCCGTATGCGCCCGACCAAGAGCCTGCAGCTTTTCGGCTGTAAAGGATTGAACGCCGATGCTGAGCCTTGTTATCCCCGCTGCCCGAAGCTCCTCCATCTTCTTTTTATCAAGATCTTCAGGATTGGCTTCGAGGGTTATTTCGATTTCAGGAGAAAAACTGCACAAGGCAGCAACCTCTTCAAGCCATGCGGCAAGGTAGCTCACGGGAACCATTGAGGGCGTGCCTCCTCCAAAGTGAATGGCGCCAACCGTCTCTCCTTTCAGCTCTGTTAACCGGGATGCTGTTTCAAGAGAGAGTGCACGGAAAAAGTCGCTGATATGCCCCCTGCCCGTAACCAGATAAAAGTCACAATAAGAGCAGCGTGCTTTGCAAAATGGAATATGGAGATAAAGAGTCAGCATAAGCTGAGGGGTATGACACAAGGGAGTGAAGGGCGATCAGGGGATTGCAAGAATATGCTCCGTAACGGCTTTATAGAGATCGTCAGCTACAAATTCAGGAATGATGTTCTGGGTCATACAGAGCGCCTCTTCATTGTGGCCGGTTCGAACCAGTACTGGTCGAAGTCCGGCACGCAGGCCACACTCGATATCAAGCGTTTTATCTCCGACAAAAAACGATGCACTTCTATCAACAATAAGCCCTTCTGCCAGAAAATCATTGATGGCCAGTTCAACCATACCGGTTGCCGGTTTGCGGAACTCGGCAAAACGGTCATACTCCGGATGAGGGTATGCGGGATGAAAGGGACAGTAGTATGAGCGATCGAAACTGGCATTTTTGAGCGCAAGCAGCTCATTGAGGTAACGGTTCACCTCTTCAACCTGGGCGATGGTGGCGATACCCCTGGCAATCCCCGCCTGATTGCTCACAAGAACAATCCGAAACCCGGCACTTTTGGCAAGTGCAATGGCATCGTCCGCACGATCAATCAGTTTCAACTGTTCCTTCAAAAAAACGTAGGAACCGGTATCCTGATTAATGGTGCCGTCACGATCGAGAAAGAGAACCTTTATTGTCTGCGCCATTTTTCTGCCTATGGTTCAAGAAGTTCACGGTACAACTGATCGTACTCCTCTGCCGATTTTTTCCAGGTAAAGTCGCGGGTCATGGCTGTCATCACAATCTGCTGCCAGCTCTCTTCATCATGAAAACAGGCAAGAGCCTCTTCAAGCTTGCCGACAAGCGACTCGGCTGAATAGTCATGAAAAATGAAGCCGGAACCACTCTCTTCGTCCCGCTCCTCTATGGTTTCAACAATCCCTCCGCCAGCATAGGCAACCGGTATCGTTCCGTAGTTCATGGCAAACATCTGAATCATGCCGCATGACTCAATCATGCCTGGCATGAGCAGAATATCGAGACCTGCAATGGCAAGATGAAAAAAGGAGTCCGAATATTCACCATGAACACTCACCTGCTCGGGATGCTCCAGAGCAAAATCCTGGAACACTTTTTCATATTTCTTGTCACCTGAACCGCTGATAATAAGCTGTATATCAAGGGCCGCAAGCTGCTCAAGACTTTGCTGCAAGAGTTCGGCTCCCTGAAACTCGTCAAAATTGAGAATCACCCCCACTACAGGAGTTCCTTCCGTGTAAGGAAGGCCAGCTTCCTCGAGCAACGCTTTTTTGTTGTCGAGCTTGCCATCCATATGCTCGAGGCTGTACCGTTTCTTGATAAGCTTGTCCGCCGCAGAGTTCCACTGCCTGCTGTCGATACCATTGAGTATCCCGTAAAACTTTGCCTGATGCTCCTCAAGAACCCGTCCAAGACCATAGGTCTGCAGGCCATCATGCACAATCTCTTCGGCATAAACTTTTGACGTCGTCGTCAGAAGGTCTGCATGTTCAACGCCGGTATAGAGCATATTCACCTCATCGTTGCTGCAATGCAGGGCAGAGCTGACCTCCTCGGGAAGCAGCTTCTGGAATGCCTTCATGGGAAGAATCCCCTGACGGTAAATATTGTGAATGGTAAAAACCGTTTTTATATCCCTGAAAAACTCATGAGAGGCATAGACTGTTTTCAGTAGAAGTGGAATAAGAGCCGCATGCCAGTCGTGACAGTGGATAATATCAGGTTTCCAGCCCAGCCGCTGAAGGGTTTCAAGTACTCCAACATTGAAAAAAACAACCTTGTCGGTACTTCCTTTCAAATCACTTCCGTTGTGTATATCGGTAAAAAGACCGTTACGCTTAAAATATTTTTCGTTATACAGGAAATAGGTTTGAATCTTGCTTGAAGGCAGGGCCGTAACCTTGACGTTCAGCAAATCAACTTTCTCCTTGAGATCAACCTCAATGTCGGAGAGACGCAGAACATCATGCAACCGGAACTTGCGGTCATTGATAGTACCGTACTTCGGCATCATGATGCGGGCCTCGAATCCTTCCTCCTCGATAGCCTGGGGGAATGATGCCATAAAATCAGCAAGGGGACTGATTCTTACAAAAGGAGAGACTTCACCGGAGACATAAAGAACTTTAAAATTTCGTCTGGACATCTATATGACACTCAATCTATAATTTTTCATGAAAAGCTTTCATAGAACTACATTAGTTTTTAATTTACGAATTTTCACAGACACATACAATCAAGCCTCTCTTCCCGTATATTTACCAAGGAGTCGAAGGATTTTCATGCAAAGCAGCTCCCCTATCATGAAGGTGTTTCTTATTCTCCTGCTCTGGCTTGCCAGCGGGTGCGCTTCTGATCGACCACCGTCGGGCGGCCATCTCGACACAACTCCTTTGCAGGTGATCTTTTCCGACCCTGCACCATCAGCCGTAAATGTTTCGGCTGAGTCGATACAACTGACCTTCAACCATGAAATAACCGGACGGCAACTGCTCAATGCACTCGTTATTTCTCCACCAATCGGCGACTGCGATATAACTGTTGATGGAAAAAAAGCGATAATAAAAGGGTTCAAACCACTTGAACCGGGCAGAACCTACCTCCTCACCCTCGACAAGAAGCTCAGCGATCATAGTGGACACACCTTGCAAGCCCCCTATACCCTGGCATTTTCAACCGGAGCTGTTATCAACCGTGGTACCATCAGCGGAAAGGTGATCAATGCCGACTACTCCCCAGCCATGAATGCCCTGATACTTGCTTTTACGGAACTCCCGGAACATGTCGGAGCCAGAAACCTGCTGCAGAGAGAACCGGATTATTTTATACAGGCAGAGCCATCCGGACTCTTCTCTTTGAGGCACATGGCAGCAGGATCGTACAGAATTGTTGCTGTCAACGACCGAAACAATGATCTGCGCTATAATGCTGCAACAGAGGAGATCGGACTCTGCAGCAGAGCAATTGTTCCCTCTGGCTCTTCCGACCTGCTCTTCATGCTTTCCGGAAAGCACAACGATACTGCCAGATTTCTCTCCAGACCAGCCGTGAAAACAGGTAGCCTCACAGAAACTGGAGCGCTCTCAGGAAAATGCTTTGCTTCCGGACAATATGTAGTTGTTGAGGCATCAAGCCTGACCGCATCGTACAGCACCATCGCAGTGCTTGACCGGAACGAAATATGGCACTACTCTTTCCCCGAACTCCCTCCCGGCAGCTATACTGTCAGCGCATTTGTCCCTTCCGGCACCAAAAAGCCCGAACCACAAAGGCAACGGAACCCCGGTTCTCTTGAGCCATTTCAACCCGCAGAACCATTCGGATATTATCCGGAAAAGGTAACGGTACGACCTCGATGGACAACAGAGCATATCGATATTCGCATCATCACTTCCAGGTAACAAACAATGATTATTTTTGCATAATGAGCACACCTTCCAAAATAGGGCCGAACTCCATCATCCAGACCGTTGCAGCGCTTGAAACAACCTATGGCAAAAAAAAATCTGAAGCCATGCTCCGCAAAATCGGTCAGGGATACCTTGTCGGAAACCTCCCGAAAGAGATGGTTGAAGAGGCTAAATTTCACTCCCTCGTCATTGCGCTGCAGAAAGAGATTGGTGACACAGCAACCTCCGGTATCCTTAAAGAGTCCGGAGAAAGAACAGCCCGCTACCTCTTGAAGGTGCGCATCCCCGGCATCTTCCAGCAATTGGTTAAGCTCCTGCCACCCCGCCCGGCATTCAGACTATTCCTCTTTGCCATCAGTAAAAATGCATGGACTTTTGCTGGCAGTGGCGAATTCAGCTACACCATGAATCGCCCACCCGAAATAACTGTCAAGGTAACCTTCCCTTCCCACCAGGTCGTTGGTAACTTTTACCTCGGCACCTTCACCGCCCTCCTGCAGGAACTGGTCAACCCGACAACGAAAATCAAACCTGATATCCGAAAGGAAAACGGAAACATCCGATGCAGTTACCAGTGCGAAATCTGAATTTTCAAAGGAAAGAGCTGCTTTTATATGTCCTTCGTATAGTCTCATAAGACTTTTACGACTTATAAAAAAGCAACCTTTCTTCATTACCTTTTACCCCCGTTTTTTTTGCTGCTCTCGTGCCTGCAGTCGGGCACGAGCCATGCATTCACGAAGGCCGCCCTCTTTAAGAAAATCCTTTTCCAGTCGTCGAATTTGCTGATCAAGGAGATAGTTTGTCTGGTGAATCAGGCAAATGGCGATATTGGCCACCACCTCTGACGGACGGGTTTCAACAAATTCCCGATAGCGTTCAAAGTTCTCCTGAGGTTTGCTGCCCAGTTTTCTGACATAACGGGCCTCTTTAGACTCTTTCTGCCAAATGTTACCATCACATACCCGCAAAAAATCCCGATAATCTTCCAGAAGCTCTTCAAGACTGGCCCGTGCCACATTGGTCAGCTTGATCTCCATCTCTTTTGAAGTAACTGAGGCTTACTGCCTTCAACGATATTCTGTTTACCGGAACGTGCCGCCTGTACCATCTGGTCAATAGTACGGTCACCCCGCATCAAAAAGCGCTTACAGAAGCGAAAGGTAATGTCATAAACCACCTCCGCCTTCTGGTAAGAGAGCAGGTTACGGTAGTTACCATGAGGCGGTAAAAAGGTTTGGTCGGAGGTTTTCATAATCTTAGTGATCTTATGAGTCCTATAGTCATATGAGACCTATAAGAACTATAAAATTACAATAAAAAAAGACAGCCTGAAAGCCGCCTTTTTTTACACCACATAAAGAAGCAAGATTACTGCCAGCCGTTGACCATTTTGAAGATCTCCCTGTCGCCGATTGGTACAGGTACCGAAGCAATAGGACTTTCCTGAATGAGAAAATCAGCAATTTCGTTGTAGGGCTTGAGGCACTCTTCCTTGTCCGGTGTATCCTCCATGGCATACATGGTTTTTCCGGCAAAACGGCTTTTACGGATCAGTTCGTGGTAGGGCACTTTGGCAAGCAGTTTGGTTCCCACTTTTTCAGCAAACTGATCGAGCATATTGGTGCCTCCACCAGTGACGTAGTCAACCCGGTTGGCAACAATTCCGGCAAGCTTAACCTTGTAGCGTACACTTTTCTGCTGGATAGCCATGCAAAGACGGTTGGCTGCGAAAATACTGTCGAAATCGTTGGTTGCAATGATAATGGCATAGTCGGCATAGTTGAGCGGGGCACTGAAACCACCGCAGACAACGTCGCCAAGTACATCAAACAGGATGACATCATATTTGTCATAAAGGCCGAGTTCCTGAAGCAGGGCAACGGATTCACCGACTACATATCCGCCGCAGCCGCTTCCGGCGGGAGGGCCGCCAGCCTCGAGACAGTCAATACCGGCAAAACCGGTCTCGATAATATCTTCCGCGCTGAGCTCCTCATGATGAAAATCAACCTCTTCAAGAGCTTCGATAACGGTTTTCTGCAGCTTTCCTGTAATGGGGAAGGTACTGTCATGCTTGGGATCGCAGCCGATCTGCAGTACCTTGGCGCCTTTCAGGGCAAGTGCCGCCGAGATGTTGGCGCTTGTGGTGCTTTTTCCTATGCCGCCCTTGCCATATACCGCTAAAACTAAACTCATAATGATAACAGAGAATATGATTGATAGAAAATCTTAACCACCCAGCGACTCTTTTGCCTGTCGGAACACATCAACGGAGATCATGGATGCACCACTCGCGCGGGCAAAAGTTTCGGTGTTTTTCCTGACCTTTTTACGGACAAAGAAGGGTACCTTTTTCAGCATGGTTTCAGCCTCATCGCTCCACTTCATCTCTCCCTCCTCTGCAATCACTACAGCCTCTGCTGCAGCCTCCGGTGAAGGATGATCATTAGGGGCGACGGAGAGTGCCACAGGTTCTTCAGAAGGGGCGGATACTTCGGGCTCTTCGTACTCAAGACCCGCATCACCGAAAAAGTCGATCAGATGCTTTTCCAAACCGAGTTTGCAGGAGAGATAGACCCTGTCGGCAATAACATCAGCTCCATCAAATCCAAAGAAGGGATAATAGCCAAGCAGGTGGTTTTCAATATGGGTCGGTGGACAGACCACCATGCAGGGAACATCGAGCTTGCGGCAACTGTGCCGTTCCATCTGCGTACCGCAGACCAGATCCGGCATTTGATCATCAATAATTTGTGCAACATCCTGGAACTTGTCGGTTACGATAAGCGCTCCGGGAAGGTAGCCTTCAAGCTCTTTGCGCACCCAATCGGCATGACGTTCCAGATAGGTGCCCGCACCGATGATCTGCATACCAAGTTCGTCACGCAGAAACTTGACGAGGGCGACGGTATGCGTGGCATCACCGAACACAAAGGCACGTTTATTGCTGAAACTTTCCATATCGGCAGTTCTGGCAAACCAGGGAACACCGCTTGGAGCGCTCAGGCCGTCGAGCGAGAATGCGTTGAGTTGCGGCATGACAATCGGAGCAACTCCCCGTTCAGCGCCCGCTGCGTTAAGCTTCTCGATCAGGGAGCGAAGCCATGCAAGGGTGGGTTCGACTCCGATCGGGGCTTCATAAAGCGCTGGCATAGCAAATGCATCTGCAAGATATTCCGCTGCCGTTGAACCGATCTCCCGGTAAGGGGCAATATTGAGCCAGGCGGCTGGCAGTTTCCGGAGATCATCGATGCTGGCTCCCCAGGGAGCAACAACATTGACCGCAATGCCAAGCGTCTGCAACATGCGACGGATGCTGGTCAGGTTGGCACGCAAGTGAAATCCGAGCGAGGTAAAGCCAAGGAGGTTCACCGATGGCTGTGCTGTTTTCTCCTGGGGAGAAGCAAAACGTTTGACCAGTTCGGTCAGCAGACCATCTGCCGCCTCATTTTCCGATACTCTGAATGGGTTGAGCGCATAGACCAGAATTTTCTCCTGCGGCAGGCCCGAGTGGGCTGCAAGTTGATGGAGATCTTCCTGAAGAAGGGCTGTGCTGCAACTCGGTGCGATGACAATCAGTTCAGGATGGTAATGGTGTTCGACCTGCTGGAGTGTCGAGGGTAGTCTTGATACTCCCTGGGCAAGGTCTCTTCCACGAACAACACTGATCGATAAGCCGGGAAATTGGGGGGTTCGCTCGAGCATGGTATAGGTTGCCGTAATGTAATCGTCCCCCTGGGGAGCATGATAAACGGTGTGAACCCCTTTCATACTGTTGGTTACTCGGCTGATACCGTGAAGGGCGGTGCCCTCGTAGAGCCAGAAAGCTAAGCGCATACTCTTGTGTTGTTTGTTTATTGCATTTTCATGACGGTGAATTATTCAGCGCTTGGCATGACACCTTCAAGCCAGACTTCCTTGTCGAACGCTGGCAGCTTGCTGCGGCGCTGGAGCGGTGAAACAAACATGTTCGCGAGGGTAATAACTCCCGACCAGCTATGAATGGACATCAGCATGAACTCCATGCTCCATTTCACAACAAAACCGTTGCCAACAAAAGGGTTTGCTGTCATCAGCGAGGTAATGATCAAATCGGGCTTGATACGCCGAACATCCTCAAGCTGGCGATGAAAGTTCGGCTGCTCGACAACGCGAACGCCATCAAGTGCCTCAAGTTCACGCGCATGAAATTTTTTGTTGATATAGGCGCTGCTGCACTCAACCACATCGGCGCCTGCACTATGAAGAAAACGCGCAAGGGGCAGCTCCATCATGGTGTCGGCAGTCAGAAAGATCTTTTTTCCCTTAAGAAGCTCTGTCTGGCTGCGGATCTTCTCCCACGCGGCTTTTTCGCGATCACGAAGATCGACGGTAATGCCAAATTCACGGGCAAGATCCTCCCAGAAGGCTCTGGTTCCATCGGGGCCGAACGGAAAGAGTGAATGAAGAACGCTGCATCCCCGTTCACGGGAAAGTTTGACGGCAACCCGTGAAAGATAGGGTTGAATCGGAGCAAGGACGGTATCGGGGCCAATAGCCGGCATTTTGTCGAAACGGGATTCAGGAAGAAAGCCACCGACTGGAATCCCAAGCTCTTCGGCCTCTGCCCTGAGATCGTCAGCCGTTACATCGTTGACGGAACCGAGAAAAACTACCTTTTTCTGACCTGCCGGGGCTTCGGGACAGAAAGGCACAAGTGCGGCAAGGACTGAGTCTTCAGCTTGGGTAAAATTGTAGACCAGGCCACTTGCCGGAACAAAAAGTACCGGTACATCCGGTGTACTGAGCAGATGGGCCAGCCCTTTGAAGTCAACCTTCATGACCTCTGGGGTACATGAAGAGAGCAGGAAAATCACTGACGGATGGTGATCGGCCTTGATTTCACTGATAATATCCTGAAGGCTTGGCTCCTGCTTCGAAAGATCACCCTCTTCCATGAGAGCAATACCAAAACGCGGCTTGGCAAAGATCATCATGCCGAGCGCATTCTGCAGAAAATGGGCACAGGTGTGCGTTCCAAGAATAAGAAAAAAGCTGTCCTTGATCTTCTGATACATCCATCCAACACAGGCAAGGCCACAAAAACTGTGTGTAACGTTATCTTCCTTGATTACCTGAATATCTCCGGGAACCTGCATCATGAATGTTTTCTTTTGAGAGTTACTGCCCGCAATAAACTGTATTACAGAGGTCAAACGTAAAGACCATGTGAAGATAAAATATTTTTCACTAATCCCCCTACTCTCCCGGCTCCCTTGTCGGGACTATTTTCGCTTTGACCGAGGCACTCTTGTCTCCAAGGCGAACTGCCCGATCCCGGCGGTCATCGATCTTCATGACCGTATAAACGCGCCTGCCACCCTGAGTGAACGAGTACTCATGGAGCTTGAGCGCAAGATTGAAGAGCAGGGGCGCAGGCCCTTCAACCGTTGTACCCATATCATGAAGGCGGTAACTGCAACCGCTGGCGGCAAGCAGCTCCTGCAAACCGGCGACAAAGCCGCTGAAACCACCCTCTTTTGCGTCGAGAGGAATAACCGCTATATCCATCAAAGCCATGGCAAAACAACTTCAGTGTTATCTGAAAACAGTCTCTTCGCGTCCAGGACCGACAGAGATAAAGGTAACCTGAACCTGAAGTTCATCTTCAAGGAAGGTCACATAGTTCTGCGCTTCAGGCTGCATCTCGGAGAAGGTGCGGGCATGAGCGTTTGATGCCATCCACCCTTTCAAGGTGGTATAGAGCGGCGTTACCCTTGAAAGCGTCTGATGGTCGGTCGGAAAATCATGAATCTCCTTGCCATCAAGCATATAGGAGGTACAAATCCTGATCTCCTCAAAGGTGTCGAGCACATCAAGCTTGGTGAGCGCAATTTCCGTCACGCCGTTTATGGTAAGCGAATAGCGGAGTGCCACCAGATCGATCCAGCCACAACGGCGTTTTCTTCCTGTCGTGGCACCAAACTCATGACCAATCTTGCCAAGCCGTTCCCCGGTCTCATCAAGAAGTTCCGTTGGGAATGCCCCGTTTCCGACTCTTGTCATGTATGCCTTGCAGACACCGATCACCTTGCCGATATAGTTCGGCGCGATGCCTGATCCGGTACTGGCACCTCCTGAGGTTGGATTCGATGAGGTCACATAGGGATAGGTTCCATGGTCAACATCAAGCAGACAGCCCTGGGCGCCTTCAAGCAGTACCGTTTTACCCTCCTGAAGCTGACGATTCAGGTAGAGCTGGGTATTGGTTACATAGGGATCAATAATCTTGTCGAAATCTTCATATTCACGCACCATCGTTTCGACATCAATCTCTTCCTTCTCATAAATATTTTTGAAAAGTTTGTTCTTGGCCGCAAGATTTTCACGGAGCTTCTCCTTGAGTACTTCTTGATTGAGAAGATCCACAACCCTGATTCCCTTGCGGGCAAACTTGTCCTCATAGCTCGGTCCTATTCCCCGACCAGTTGTACCGATTTTCTGATCACCCTGAGCGCTTTCATGCAGGGAGTCGAGCAGCTTATGGTAGGGCATGATGAGATGGGCATTGTGACTGATAAACAGTCTGCCCGTTACTTCATAACCAAGTTCCTCGACCTTTCTGATCTCATCAAGCAACGCTGCAGGGTCAATAACAACACCGTTACCGATGACGCAAACACATCCTTTATGAAATATTCCGGAGGGAATAAGGTGCAGTACGACAGTTTTGTTATCGAAACAGATGGTATGACCGGCGTTCGCTCCTCCCTGATAACGGACAACGATATCATATTTGTCCGAAAGGTAATCCACAAGCTTCCCTTTGCCTTCATCACCGAACTGTGTACCGACAATAACGGTTGCCGACTGAGACGGTGTCCTGAATTTTTTTGATTCCACGACGATTGTTTTTATTGACAGATGTATTGATCAAAATGAGCCAGAAGCTCACTCTTTCCCTTGCCTGAAAAAGATGAATAATTTACAATAAATTTGGCTTTAGCAGCGCAACTTTCCATAATACGACCAGTCTGTACCTTTTCCTTTTGTGTAAGTTTGTCATATTTGGTCAGAACAATGCCGTAGGGCCGATCATGAGACTCAAGAAAGCTGATCATTGCCCTGTCAGACTGCATGGCCGGATGACGGGAGTCCAAAAGCAGCACGACCAGCGAAATGCTCCGCCGTTGAATGATATAGGAGGAGAGGAGATTGCCCCAGAGGGCCTTCTCGGCATGACCTACGGCTGCATAACCATAACCGGGAAGGTCAACAAAATAAACATCCCGGTTAATCAGAAAGTAGTTGATCAGTCTTGTTTTTCCAGGAGTTGCGCTGGTTTTTGCGAGACCTTTTACCCCCGTCAGAGAGTTAAGGAGTGTTGATTTTCCAACATTGGATCTTCCTGCAAAAACGATTTCAGGAAAGGAATCTTCCGGAAGCCCTGAAAGAGCGGAAACACTGATGTGAAAGGCGGTATTGACAATTTTCATACAAAAAGAGCGGTCACAAAAAAAGAGGCACAAAAAAGGAAGCTAAAAACCTTGCGTTAAAAACCCAAATGTTTAACTTTCACCGGACTATTTCAAGCTCAGCATCCTCACTCCATCATAAAGAAAAAGGCAGAACAACAGAAGATGTCACTCTTCATTTATAATTCCCTCGGCAGAACAAAAGAAAAATTCGAGCCCCTGCATCCACCGATTGTTACCATGTATGTGTGCGGCCCGACTGTTTATGGTCATGCCCATCTCGGTCATGCAAAAAGCTATGTCTCATTTGACGTGGTCGTTCGTTGGCTGCGCCATAGCGGCTACCGGGTAAAATATGTGCAGAATATTACTGATGTGGGCCACCTGACCGATGATGCCGATGAGGGTGAAGACAAAATATCGAAGCAGGCCCTTCTCGAAAAAACAGATCCCATGGAGATTTCGCAGTTCTATACACGAAGTTTCTATGAGGATATGGACAAACTGGAGGTGCTCCGTCCCAATATCGCTCCTGCGGCTACAGCTCACATTCCTGAGCAGATTGAACTGATTGAGCGACTCATCGATGCCGGTCACGCCTATGAGGTGCATGGCAACGTCTATTTCTCGGTGGAGTCGTTTCCGGGATATGGAAAACTCTCGGGACGAACGGACCAGGAGGCGCTGCAATCGGGCATCAGGGTGGGAGTTCGCTCTGAAAAGCAGCACCCTTCCGACTTTGCGCTCTGGAAAAAGGCTGAAGAGGGGCATCTGATGAAGTGGAACTCTCCATGGAGTATCGGCTATCCCGGCTGGCATCTTGAATGTTCTGCAATGTCGATGAAATATCTTGGCGAGACAATCGATATTCATGGCGGGGGGATGGAGAACAAGTTTCCTCACCATGACTGTGAAATTGCCCAGTCAGAATCGGTCACCGGGAAACCCTATGTGAGGTTCTGGATGCACAATAACATGGTGACGGTCAATGGGATAAAAATGGGAAAGTCCCTGAAAAACTTCATCAATCTCAAAGATCTCTTCTTGAGCTTTGATCCGATGGTCATCAGATTCTTTATCCTGCAGTCGCATTATCGCTCACCGCTTGACTTTTCTGACGTAGCGATCCGCGCTTCACAGACCGGTCTTGAAAAACTTCGTGAGACCCAAAGACGACTCCGGGAACAGACTCCGGGTAGCGGTGACTTTGATACGGCTCCCTTTATTCAGCGCTTTACCGAAGCGATGGATGATGATTTCAACACACCCATTGCGATTTCAGTTCTTTTCGACCTCTCAAAATCAATCAACGCGGCTCTTGATCGTACCGAAAGTATCTCGGAACTTCCTCAGCAAGAAGCTGCAGCTTTTCTTGACCTGGCCGGAAGGGAAATTCTCTGCATTCTTCAGCACGATAACCAATCCGGTAGTAGAAATGAGGAACTGAATGGTAAAAGACTTGATGGCGTAATGGATATCCTGCTTGACCTGCGGGCTGAAGCCAGAAAGAACAAGGATTTCGCCCTCAGTGACAAAATCCGCGACCAGCTCCTTGATGCCGGAATTGAAATCAAGGATACCAAGGAGGGCGCCAGTTGGTCGAAGAGAGCCGGCGTTTAAAGATATTCTTCAAGCCCTTCACGCCGGAGGGTATCAACAGCGTCACCAACATGGCCGGATTTCCCTTTGCTGCAGACCAGAAGTGCGTCATCGGTGACGACAATAATGATATCATGCATTCCAATGGTACAGACAACTTTGCCTGAACTGTTCTTGATAAAATTATTGTCGCAATCAATCTGGACAAGGCGGTTGTCAGGCACATCTCCGGCAGAAACACTCCGGTCGCCAGCGACTTTGAGTACCTCGTCCCAGCAGCCAAGATCAGTCCAGCCAAATTCTCCCGTCAGGACAAAAACTGTTTCGGCCTTTTCCATGATGCCATAATCAATGGAGAGAGGATGAATCCATGAGTAGACATCTTCAATGACCTTCTGTTCACTCTCCGTTCCAAGGCTGTCATAGATGGCAAGAAGATCCTTGTATAATTCCGGCATAGAGCGCTCAAACTCCCGTGATATTGCATCAACATGCCAGATAAAGACACCGCTGTTCCAGTAAAAATCTTTGCTTTCCAGAAACTCAACTGCCGTTGCAACATCCGGCTTTTCTGCAAAAGCCTTTACCTTGAAAAGCATGAAGTCAGAACTGTCTGAGAGAGCGGAAGGAAGTGGCAGTTCAGCATCAGCCTGAATATAGCCATAAGCGGTTTCCGGCCTGTCGGGTTTAATACCAATGGTTACAAGCCCTTTTTTTTCGCTGGCTATCTCGATGCCTGCCTCTACAACTTTAATGAATGCCTGTTGGTCAAGAACGAGATGGTCAGAAGGAAGCACAATGGTAACAGCATCCACATCCTTTTTTTTGATATGTGCCGTCGCAAGAGCTATACAGGGCGCTGTGTTGCGACTGGCAGGCTCAACAATGATATGATCTTGTCGAAAACTGCCAAGAGAAGCAGAGAGCAGTGTGCAGCCCATTTCACTGGTAATAATAAAAATATTCTCCTCAGGCACCAGACCGGAGATGCGCCGTACCGTTTTGGCAATCATCGTTCCATCGTCCAGCAAATCAACAAACTGCTTTGGCATTTTTTTTCTTGAAAGAGGCCACAGTTTTTTACCAATTCCACCTGCCATGATAACCGCATAAACATGCGCTCTTGCATCGTTACCCATATAACACATTCTCTTGCCAGCAGTTTCTGAAAAAGACACGCACGAATAGACTTGAACTTCAATTTACGACTATTTCTGTTGAAATAAGGAGCTGCATACGTGCAAAGAGCACAGCCGATTTGTCATTCATCCCAAAATATCGTTTTTTGGGGTTAAACCTCAGAACAGAAAGGATGACTACCTATGGAACGAATGAATGATGATGTGTTGACCCTGCAGATGTTATGTGCTGAACAGGGGATGGAGATTGATCTCCCGACACTTCAGCAACTGGCACGATATGGTGATTGCCTTGAGCGATGGAATCACAAGATAAACCTGATCAGTCGGAAGGAAGATGCTCCGGTCATTATCAAACATATCTTTCACTCGCTCCTGATCACTCTCTACCACTCTTTCCGCGAGGGGGAAGATGTTCTTGATCTGGGAACTGGTGGAGGATTACCAGGTATCCCGCTCTCTCTTCTCTTCCCCCGTACTCGTTTTCTTCTGGTGGATGCGACGGGGAAGAAAATTGCAGCCTGTCAAGCCATGATTACAGAGCTTGGCATCAACAATGCTATTGCTCTGCATACGCGGGTAGAAGAGCTTAAAGGTGTTTTGTTTGATACGGTTCTTTCAAGGCAGGTTGCTCCTCTCGACAAGCTCTGCTCTTACTCAGCACCTCTTCTGAAAGCTGGCGGAACCCTGATTTGCCTGAAGGGGGGAAATCTTGAAAATGAGATTGCGGCTGCCATGAAGTCAAACAAGGGGCAGGAGGGTTTCCCTTCAAAAGTTGAACTGCATCCTATCCATGGCATCAGCCCCTTTTTCTCTGAAAAGCAGATAGTCATTGTCCACGGAAAGAACTCTTCCGCAAACAATGACTGACTGATGATAAGAGCAAAAAGGAGTGCAACAGGGAGAAAAGTTTACCCTGCCGCAGAAACTGCTGCTTCAGCGGTTTTCCTGGAGCCTTTGACTCGTTTGGCACGATCCTGCTTGCCAGTCTTCTGGCTTGCTGATGGTGCTTCCTGATAATCGACAAGCTCAATAACTGCCATCTTGGCCGCATCTCCAAAACGGGGTGCAAGCTTGATAACACGTGTATATCCACCCTGACGGGTACCAACCTTGGCAACAATCTCTTCAAACAGAATTCTGATTGCCTGTTTGTCACGAATATCCTTGAATATTTCGCGCTGGGCATGAACCGTACCCTTGCGAGCTTTGGTAATGATTTTCTCAACGACCCTGCGGGTCTCTTTTGCTTTTGCCTCTGTCGTCTCAATGCGCTTGTAGACAAGCAGTTGCGTTGACAGATTGCTGAGCGTCGCCTTTCTATGGGCTGCGGTTCTTCCGAGTTTTCTTGCCGGCTTAACTTTACGCATGTCTATTTCCTGATCTCAATAATTCAAAAAAACGGTTACGATTTTATCATTTCATCTGATACTTGGTAATATCCATACCAAACTTCAGGTCAAACTTTTCAAGCTGTTCCTTGAGTTCCGTGAGTGACTTCTTGCCAAAGTTCTTGTAATTAAGCAGTTCGTCCTCCTTATGCGAGACGAGTTCACCAATGGTATCAATTTCTGCAAGTCTGAGGCAGTTGTGCGAACGAACAGAAAGATCGAGATCTTCGATTTTGGTGTGAAAGAGCCTGCGCATCGTCTCAAACTCGTCATCCTGCTGTTTGAATTCCTCTTCGGTAAACTCCTCTTCTGTAGGTGAGAAATTGGCAAAAAAGGTAACATGGTCAGTGATGATTTTACCTGCAAGACTGATGGAGTCATCAGGACTGACGGAACCATCTGTCTCAACATCAAGAATCATTTTTTCATAATCGGTCCGCTGCCCGACGCGCGTATTTTCTACAGTAAACTTCACATTTCTGATCGGTGTATAAATAGCGTCAACGGCAATATAACCTATTGGCATCCCTTCTGGCCTGTTTTCCTCGGCAGGCATATAACCACGTCCTCTTCCGATATAGAGATCGATCTTGACTGTCGCACCGGCATTTATGGTCGCAACATGCATATCCTTGTTCAACACCTCGAACTCACCTTCCTGTGCAATAATATCACCAGCCGTAAAATCCATAGGGCCGACAAGGGTCAACGAGGTCTTGCAGTTTCTTTTACAGGTAGACTTGAAACGTACTTTTTTAAGGTTCAGAACAATTTCTGGCACATCCTCACGAACACCATCAATGGCAGCAAACTCATGAAAAACACCATCTATCTTGATCCCTGTTATTGCAGTTCCCGGTAGTGAGGCAAGAAGAACCCTTCTCATAACGTTTCCAAGGGTCACGCCATAACCGCGTTCGAGCGGCTGGGCAATGAACCTGCCGAAACAATCCGTATGGGAAGATTCGTCAACCTCTATTTTTGCAGGCATCTGCATCTGGTATATCATAGTAATTTATACCTTAGAATTCATTAAAATCACTTCGAGTACAATTCAACGACCAACTGTTCGTTGAAAGGCTCCTGTACTTCCACTCTCTCAGGTACACTCAGAAATACAGCTTTCTGGTTCGCCTTGTCAACCTGTATCCATGAAGGAATACGGGATTCAGGGGCCTTATTGAGGGAATCCGTTACGGCTCCCATATTTTTGCTTCTCTGACGGAATTCAATGACTTCAGATGGAGAAACGATATAGGATGGAATATCGACCTTCTTGCCGTTTATGAGAAGATGGCCGTGCGTAACAAGCTGGCGTGCGCCTGAACGTGAAGGAGCAAATCCGGCACGAAAGACAACGTTGTCAAAACGTCTCTCAAGAAGCTTGACAAGGTTATCGCCTGTAACACCTCTCTGTGATACTGCTTTTTTATAATAGTTCCTGAATTGCTTTTCGAGAATACCGTAAAGATATTTCATCTTCTGCTTCTCTCTAAGCTGAAGAGCATATTCAGAAACTTTTCCTTTCCGACCCTGACCATGCTGACCTGGAGGAAAAGGACGTCTTTCAAGATATTTTTCTGCCTTTGGTGCAAGCGCAATACCTAACCTGCGGGATACTTTTGTTATTGAGCCTCTGAATCTTGCCATATCACTTGCTTCATTGAAATTCTATGAATATATAAAATCAGACCCTTCTGCGCTTTGGAGGCCTGCAGCCATTATGCGGAAGTGGTGTTATATCCTTAATGGTGCGAACATCGAGACCTGCTCCCTGCAACGCCCTTATTGCGGCATCACGTCCGGCACCAGGACCTTTGATAAAGACATTAACATGCCTCATGCCAAGGTCGTAAGCCTCTTTTGCGGCAGCTTCCGAGGTAATCTGGGATGCATAAGGAGTGTTCTTTTTCGACCCCTTGAACCCATTTTTGCCTGCACTGGACCAGGAAACCGTATTGCCCTGAAGATCAGTAATGGTCACCATGATGTTATTGAACGATGCCTTAATATGTACGGCACCTTCGGGAGTAACCTTTACCTTCTTTTTTTTCTTGCTTATTGTAGCCATGAACTTACACTCTTTAGTATCGAAGATTTTATTGCTTACTCTACACTACTACTTCTTGACTGCCTTCTTCTTGCCAGCGACGGTCTTCCGTTTACCTTTTCTGGTCCTTGCGTTAGTACGTGTTCTTTGTCCGCGAACAGGAAGCGAGCGCCGGTGACGAAGTCCCCTGTAGCAGCCGATATCCATCAAACGCTTAATGGCAGTCTGTTGCTCACCTCGAGCCTGCCCTTCAACCTTGTACTGTTCGGCAATAATTTCTCTGATTGCATGCGCTTCCTCATCATTCAGCTCAGAAATCTTTCTGTTTGGCGCAATACCGGCTCTCTGCAGAATGCTTTCTGCTGATGCTCTCCCAATACCATAAACATGCGTCAAAGCAATAACAGCATGTTTGTTTAACGGCAAATTTACCCCAGCTATCCTCATATTCTCTTTAAAGTTCTATTGTTTTTCTGAAGATCAACCCTGGCGCTGCTTATGGCTGGGATTTACTTTACAAATCACATATCTCTTGCCTTTGCGCTTGACAATGCGGCAGTGCTCACAGCGCTTTTTAATAGAAGAATATATTTTCATAATAACATCCAGATGCAATATGCAATGATTAAACTAACTGACCCGAAACCTGAAAAGGTCTGTAATGTAATAAATAAAGATTAAAAAATCAATAATCTCATTACTTATTTCACCACTTATTTGTATCGATAGGTAATCCGTCCCTTGGAGATATCGTAGGGAGATATTTGGACTTTTACCTTGTCACCGGGCAGTATCCTGATGTAGTGCATCCTGATTTTGCCGGAAACATGCGCTAATACCTCAAGGCTGTTTTCGAGTTTCACCTTGAATTGTGCGTTTGGAAGCGCTTCGAGAATAACGCCTTCAATTTCAATTGATTCTTCTTTGGCCAAATTGTCTGCTCCTTAGTTCTTATAAAGTGTTGTAATCGATCAAGAGTGTTTACCATCAAGGAAGGTACCGGTCAGTATCTCAGCTTTCCCGGCCCTTACAACGATCGTATGCTCAAAATGTGCCGAAGGCTTCCCATCCTCTGTCACTGCAACCCATCCTCCACGACGGCTGATTGCCCTGCGCGATCGTCCAAGGGCGATCATGGGCTCAATGGCAAGTGTCATGCCTGTCTTCAGCAGTGGGCCTGTATTCTTTTTCCCATAATTTGGTACAGCAGGGTCTTCGTGCAGTTCACTGCCAATACCATGACCGACCATGTTTTCAATAACACTGAACCTGAACGAACGGGCATAATCCTCTATGGCTGATGAAATATCGTGGAGGCGATTTCCTTCGACGGCCATCGCAATTCCACGTGCAAGACATTCACGAGTTACATCGACCAGTTGCTGAACCTTTTCATCTATGACACCAAGTACAAATGTACGAGCTGCATCACCGTGATAACCACCCTTGTAAACTCCACAGTCAACGGAAACAATATCACCTTCCCTGATCACCCGTTTTTTGCTTGGTATACCGTGCACCACCTCTTCATTGAGTGAAACACAAAGCGTCGCTGGATATGGTGTTGCATCGGGATCCCCTTTCGGGGTATAATTCAGAAAACTTGGAACAGCATGATTATCCCTGATAAACTCTTCGGCCATGACATCGAGCTCTTTTGTCGTCATGCCCGGTTTGATTTCCTGCTCCAGCAAATCAAGCGCCTTGGCGACCAAAGCACCGGACTCTCTCATCAGCTCAATTTCCCGCTCGCTTTTTATCGTAATCATGTATTTTCCATTACCTGCTCTGTCGTCCGCGTGTTTTGCCTGACTTCATAAAACCATCGTAGTGCCGCATAAGCAGATGACTTTCAACCTGCTGCAAAGTATCAAGGCCGACTCCAACAATAATAAGAAGACTTGTTCCACCAAAAAATTGTGCAAACCCTGGTGTTACATTGGCGAATTTAGTCAAAAAGGTCGGGAGAATTGCAATGATGGCAAGAGATATGGCGCCAGGCAGTGTAATCCGAGTCAGAATATTGTCTATAAAATCTGCCGTGCTTTTACCAGGTCGTACACCCGGAATAAAGCCTCCCTGACGGCGCATGGTGTCGGCAACTTCCTTTGGATTGAATGCAATTGCTGTATAAAAATAGGTAAAGAAGACAATCATGGTGCCGAACATGAGTGCATACCACCAGGAGTCATAAGCGAGTAATTTGGCAATGCTCTGCATCACCTCATTTTCAGGGAAAAAAGAGAGGAATGTGCCAGGAAGAAACATGATCGATTGTGCAAAGATAATCGGCATGACACCGGCGGTATTGATCCGCATTGGAATATACTGGGTACTGCCTCCGTAGACCTTGCGCCCAACAACCCTTTTGGCATGCTGGACAGGAACACGGCGGGTACCAACCGTCAGGATAACCACAAAAGCAACAATCGCCGCCATCATGGCAAGAATGATAATCTCAATTACCCAGTTCTTGCTTCCCAGCGAGACAGAACGAAACTCTGCCACAAGAGCCTGAGGAAACCTTGCAAGGATACCGATCATGATAATGAGTGATATGCCATTACCAATACCCCGTTCAGTAATTTTTTCTCCGAGCCACATGACAAAGACGGTTGATGCTGTCAGGAGAACCACTACGGTGATGGTAAAAAAAATCCCTGGATCGGGAACAATGGCAGTGCCGAAGGAGGCTGGACTGGCGAGGCTTACACTCACTCCCCAAGCTTGGAGTACCGCAATAAGAACTGTTCCATATCGTGTCATCTGACTGATTTTCTGCCGGCCATCTTCCCCCTCTTTCTGGAGTTTCTGGAAATATGGAGTAACCGCCCCAAGCAACTGCACGATGATCGATGCAGAGATATAGGGCATGATGCCAAGCGAAAAGATCGAAGCTCTGGCAAAAGCGCCACCGACAAAAAGATCGAAAAGACCGAAGAGATCGTTTGAGTGGGTCTGCGATGCGCCTGACACAGCAGCCGCATCAACACCCGGAATGGTAATATGTGAACCCAGCCTGTAGACAAATAAAAGAAGAAGCGTATAAAGGATCCGCTGACGGAGTTCAGGGATTTTATTGATGTTCCTTATACTTTCATTAAGCTTCATAGCGTCCTTTTAACGGATTCAGGGCTTGGTGGATTTTTTTGCTCTCTTTACGAGCTTTGCCTTTGGTTTCAGGAGAGCCTCTTCAAACGGCAGATCCCTGACCTTGGATGCCTCTTCCAGCGTACGGAAGGCTTTCACTACTGTTCCGCCTGCTGCTGCTATTTTCTCCTCAGCACTTTTGCTGAAAGCATGAGCAGTGATGGTTATAGCGCTTGTCAGTTCACCATTTCCGAGAATCTTGAAATAATCAGCATTGCTCGCATGCAGAAGCGATTTGAGATCAAGAATGGTAATCTCGTTTTCTACAAGACCATCCTGAATCCATTTATCGATCTGGGTAAGATTGACCGTATTGACCGGCTTCTTATCAAGAGGAGTAAAACCGAATTTTGGCAATCTCCGGTAAACAGGTACCTGGCCACCTTCAATAATAGGTCTTTTGTAGCCGCTACGTGACTGCTGACCATTATTTCCCTTGCCAGCGGTCGTTCCGTTGCCTGAACCTTGACCGCGACCGACCCTCTTTTTGTTTTTTACTGCGCCTTTTGCAGGACGAAGTGAACTTAAATCCATGGTTTCAATTCCCGACTTGCTATTAGTAAAAATCTTAGACCTCTTCAACCTTTACAAGGTGCTGCACAACCCTTATCTGTCCTCTGGTGCAGGGGTTGTCCTGACGGTCAACATGATAATTTGGCCTGCCGAGGCCAAGCGCCTGAATGGTGGCTCTCTGCTTTTTTGTGCCACCAATAATGCTGCGCACCTGGGTAATCCTTAATATTTTCTCACTCATGATCGCATTTGTCATTTTTAGCTTTCAAAAACCTCTTTCAGGCTCTTTGACCGTCTTTCACCAACATCATAGGCATCAGAGATGCTCTGAAGTCCCTTGATGGCGGCCTTAACCACATTGTGCGGATTGGAAGATCCAAGCGATTTGGTCAAAATGTCATGAATACCTGCCATTTCAAGCACAGCCCTCACCGCTCCACCAGCAATAAGACCGGTACCAGGGGTTGCAGGCTTCATCATAACCTTTGCCGAACCAAACTTGGCAACAATCTGATGAGGTATGGTACCCTTCACAATCGGCACCTTGATCACATTTTTCTTTCCGTCTTCGATGCCTTTTGCAATGGCATCCTGTACTTCGTTTGCTTTTCCAAGCCCGTAGCCTACATGGCCTTCTTTATCGCCAACCACAACAATAGCGTTGAATCCGAAGCGTTTACCGCCTTTGACAACCTTTGCAGTCCTGTTGATATGAACCAGCTTTTCTTTCAGATTTAATTCACCGGGCCTGATATTCTTAGCAGATGTTTTTGCCATTTACCTATCTCTTTGAAAAGTTTTTAAAAGATCAGTCCTGCTTCTCTCGCACCATCAGCCAATGCCTTGACCCTGCCATGATAACGAAATCCATTCCTGTCAAATACCACACATGTTATACCCTGTGCAAGGGCTTTCTGACCAAGCTGATTTCCGATTATGCGGCAGAGTTCTGACTTTGAACCCTTGAGAGCCGAATTGTCTTTTGAAAGTGTTGATGCGGCCAATATGGTTTTGCCATTCACATCATCAATCAACTGTGCATAAATCTGCGAAAGGCTCCTGTAAACACAAAGCCTCGGCTTTGCCGATGTCCCCTGGACGTTGCCTCTGCTTCTGTCCTTGATTTTCTGCCTCCGGGAGGCCTTATCGATTTGACTCATTCTATTGAACCGTTGTATAATGTTATTGCCTGACTACTTGAGCTTGTCGTTCACTCTTTATTTGCCTGCAGCCTTACCTTCCTTGCGGCGGATGACTTCACCTTGATATTTAATGCCTTTTCCACGATAAGGTTCCGGCTTTCTGAATGAACGGATCTTGGCGGCAACCTGACCAACAAGAGCCTTGTCAATGCCACTTACAAGAACAGTGACCTGATCAGGCACCTCAATTTTAATCTCATCCGGAGCCTTGAAATAGATCATATGCGAATAGCCAAGTGTCAGGGCAAGCAGATCATTTTTCAGCTCAGCACGATACCCGACGCCAGCAATTTCGAGTTTTCTGGTAAAACCTTTTGTTACACCATCAACCATATTGCTGATAAGCATACGGTAAAGACCATGCTGTGCTTTAGCCTTTTTACTGTCATCGATTCTCAACACGGTAATTAAACCGTTTTCTTCCGATACGGTTACCTGATCGGTCAGCCTCTGTTCAAGAGTGCCTTTAGGACCGGATACCCTGATGTTTGAATCTTTGATCTCTATCTTCGCCTGATTGCTCAGGGGTATGGGCATTTTTCCTATTCTTGACATGGTATTCTAATGCTCTTTGGCTTATGGATTAATAGATACGGAACAGGATTTCACCACCTACGCCCTGTGCCCTTGCCTCTTTATCGGTTATTACCCCTTTCGATGATGAGAGGATATACAACCCGAGACCACCAAGATATTTTTTAATATCTTTTCCATCATAAACACGCCGACCCGGCTTGCTGACTCTGCTGATCTCCTTGATAGCAGGATCGCCATGGGCAGTATACTTCAGATCAATCCGAAGAAACGGAAATTTTTCGGTGGTTATGACCGTGAAGTTTTTAATGTACCCTTTCTCCACAAGCAATTGCGAAAGATTCTCCCTGAGCTTTGAATACGGGATATCGGTTGTTTTATTTTTTGCTCTTCCCGCATTTCTGATACGGGTGATATAATCTGCAATAGAATCCGTTACAGGCATAGCAAACGTTGGTTACTTTCTAAAATGAACAAATACCTTACTTTGATAATGGCAAACCAGCTTCTTACCAGCTTGCTTTCTTCACACCAGGCAACTTTCCTTCAAGAGCGAATTTGCGGAACATATGCCGGCATAACCCATACTTTGCATAAACACCTCTTCCACGACCTGTAAGCACACAACGGTTGCGAACCCTTGTTGCAGAACTGTCTCTTGGCAACTTGCGAAGGGCTTCATAATCGCCAGCTTTAAGCAGCTCCGCACGGAGGACTGCATATTTCGCTACAAGCTTGATTCTCTTCTCGTTCCTTGCTATAACGCTTTTCTTGGCCATCTGTTTTCTGAATTATTTAGTTGTTCTTCTTTTTGAATGGCATTCCAAGTTCCGAGAGCAGTACATAAGCCTCTTCATCTGTCGAAGCTGAAGTTACAAAACTGATATCCATTCCGGATATTCTCGGTACTTTGTCAATATCGATTTCCGGAAATATAATCTGCTCCCTGACTCCAACGGTATAGTTTCCACGGCCATCGAAACTGGTATCGCTGAGCCCACGGAAATCACGTATTCTTGGAACGGCAAGACTGACAAAACGATCAAAAAACTCGTACATGGCCTTGCGGCGTAACGTTACGCGGCAACCTATAGCCTGGCCTTCGCGTAATTTAAAGTTCGATATTGCTTTTTTTGATTTACGGATCTGGGGTTTCTGACCTGTAATCTGAGCAAGCTCCTGAAGAGCAATTTCAAGCAGTTTTGGTTCTGCCGCTGCAGCACCTACACCGATATTGATCGATATTTTTTTAAGCTTCGGGACCAGCATGGCATTCTTGTACTGAAAGCGCTCGACAAGATTGGGAGTTACTTTCTCTTTAAAGAATGTTTCAAGTCTTGCCAGTGAAGGTGTTGTCGGTGTCATCTCTTTATTCTTGTCCATCTTGTTCATTATCAGTTTACCCGCGATGGTCTTGGTCATCGGAGCCTTTTAGTAGAAACACTTAACTTTTCTTCACGTTGGAAGAATGAATCGGGAACTCCCGCTCAATAATCGATCCCTGTGTCTGTCCCTGGGTCGGACGCATGTGGCGCTTCCGGATATTGACACCTTCTACAATAACACGGCTTTTTATCGGAAACACTTTCAGAATCTTTCCTTCCTTGCCTTTATCATTGCCGCTGATGACGACGACCGAGTCATTCTTCTTGACGTGCAACTTAACCTTTTTAATACCTGTTTTCATTTTTTACTGATATGATATTATTCATAAAATCTGGAGCGGGAGACGAGACTCGAACTCGCGACCAACAGCTTGGAAGGCTGTGACTCTACCAACTGAGTTACTCCCGCCTGCGTCACCCTACAATACTTCAGGTGCCAACGATACAATCTTCATAAATTTCCTGTCGCGAAGCTCTCTTGCTACCGGCCCGAATATACGGGTTCCCCTTGGTTCACCCTGAGCATTAAGAAGAACAACTGCGTTTTCGTCAAAGCGAATATAGGAACCATCTTTTCTCCGGGATTCCTTGACACAGCGCACGACAACAGCCCTGCACACATCCTTCTTCTTTACAATACCACCAGGAACAGCAGCCTTGACTGATACTATAATCTGATCACCCAATGAGGCATAACGCCTCCCGGTTCCGCCGAAAACGTGAATACAACGAACCTTTTTGGCTCCGCTGTTATCGGCAACAACCAGATTTGTTTCTTTCTGGATCATCCTGTTTCAAACTTTATTAAATGTATAAAAATGCTCTCTTACCTGGCTTTTTCTATAATTTCGACCAAACGACAGCTTTTCCTTTTGCTCAATGGACGACATTCGACCACTTTAACCAAATCACCGATACCAGCTTCATTCTTTTCATCATGAGCCGTCAGCTTCGTCGTCTTCTTGAAATATTTCTTGTAAACCGGATGCTGTACGCTACGTTCTACGGCAACAACACACGACTTATCCATCTTGTCACTGACAACCTTGCCTAACCAGCTTTTTTTTCTTCCCCTTACTGGAGCATTCTGTTCCATTGATACACTGCCCATTTTATTTTCTTCCATGTAAGTAACCAGTTTTATTGTTTGCCTTTCCGTCAAACCTGGCCCGTTTCGGAAGCCGCAAGTTGATGGAGCCGGTTTTTCATGCGCGCAATATCCCGCTTCGAATTGCGGAAAACCATTGGATTCTGCGGCTGTTCAATAACCTTAAAAAAATTGATATCGGCAAGTCTGTTCTCAAGCTCTTTGAGCCTGTCGATCAGTTCCTGTTTATTCAATGCCGCAATTTCATACTTTTTCATAATAAGTAACCCTCGTGTCGAATTAGTTGCTCGGTTAATCTTCGTAATCAGGACGGACAATGAACCTGGTCTTGATGGGCAGTTTTTTCGCTGCAAGCCGGAATGCCTCTGTGGCAACCTCTTTCGGAACTCCATCAGCCTCGAACATGATTCTTCCGGGTTTTACCACTGCAACCCAAAACTCTGGAGAACCTTTACCAGAACCCATTCGGGTTTCAGCAGGTTTTTTGGTTACCGGTTTATCCGGGAAAATCCTGATCCAGATTTTACCATCCCTCTTCATAAATCTCGTCATGGCAACACGGGCAGCCTCAATCTGGCGACTGGTAATCCATGCTGGCTCAATTGCTTTAAGACCGAACGAACCGAAAGATACATCTGTACCACGTCCTGAATTGCCTTTCATCCGGCCCCGTTGTGTCTTTCTATATTTAACTCTCTTTGGCATTAACATACAGGCAACTCCATTCTATTTTCTGATTGTATGGTACGTTATATTTATCGCTTGGTACGATGACGGCGCTTTGTGCGACTATCGCGATTTCTTGCACCTGCATCATTGCGTCTTTCCTTGATTCTCTTCAGTTCATCCTCTTCGATTGCATCAATGCGCTGAACGAGGACTTCACCTTTATAAACCCATACCTTGATACCGATGGTACCGGCTATGGTATGAGCGGTGACGCTCGCATAATCAACATTGGCACGGATGGTATGAAGCGGAATCTTTCCCTCTTTATACTGTTCCGAACGGGCAATTTCAGCACCACCGAGACGGCCTCCGCATCTGATCCTGACACCTTCTGCTCCAGAGCGCATGGCCTGCTGGATAGCCTGTTTCATGGCTCTTCTGAATGAAACACGATTTTCAAGCTGGTAGGCAATGTTATCGCCAATCAACTGTGCCTCTATTTCCGGTTTGACAACCTCAACAACATCGATCTTCACCTCTTTTCCGGTGATACGACTCAGCTCCTGGGAAAGGTTGTTGATCTCCTCACCCTTTCTTCCAACAACAGCACCCGGACGGGCTGCATAGATATTGATCTTGACATGCTTCGTCGTTCTCTCGATAATAATACGTGCAATGCCTGCCCTCTCCTTCTTCAGCCTTGCAAGAACATAAGTACGGATAACATGGTCCTGCTTAATTTTCTCCGAAATAACAGGACTGTCATCATACCAGCGTGAAGCCCAGTCTCTGATAATTCCCAGCCTAAATCCAGTAGGATTAACTTTCTGACCCAATGCTCTCTCCTTGTTATTATTTAGTTACTGGATTTTTAACCTTATCAATGACGATCGTAAGATGATTCGATCTCTTCCGAATCCTGAATGCCCGACCCATAGGTGCCGGTAACGTTCTCTTCAGTGTGGTGCCTTCATCAACAAAAATGGTCTTGACAAAAAGCTCCTGATCACTGACCCGTTCGTCCGGGTTACGCTGCGCATAATTAGCAACGGCAGATTTGAGCGTCATCATAACATTTCGAGAAGCGGCCTTTGTTGAGTTGAGCAGAATGGCCTTGGCCAGATCAACCGGTTTTCCACGAACGAGACCCGCTACAAGACGCATCTTTCTTGGCGATGTTGGCGTATCCCGTAAAATTGCTTTAGCTTCCATTGTAATCTTTACCCTTTCGCGTTATTCAATTTATTTTTTTCTTGGTGCTGATCCGCCTTTTTCTGCCTTTCCACCACCAGCATGGCCGCGAAATGATCTCGTCGGGGCAAACTCTCCAAGCTTATGACCTACCATATTATCACCTACATAGACTGGCACATGGTTCTTGCCATTATGCACAGCCACTGTATGACCGACAAAATCAGGTGAAATCATTGAACTTCTGGACCAGGTCTTGATAACCTTTTTCTCTCCCTTGCTATTCATATCAAGGATCCGCTTTTCCAGTTTTATATCAATGAACGGTCCCTTTTTAAGTGATCTTGGCATAATTTCTCTGCTTGTTGTTGTTAACCGCTATAGTTATTTGGCGTTTCTGCCCCGTACAATCAATTTCTGTGAAGCCTTTTTCTTATTTCTGGTCTTCAGACCCTTTGCAAGCTGACCCCATGGCGACATTGGATGCTTTCTTCCACCGCCCGACTTCGACTTGCCTTCACCACCGCCCATCGGGTGATCAACCGGGTTCATAGCCATACCTCTTGTCTGGGGACGAATACCAAGCCAACGACTTCTGCCAGCTTTTCCGAGAACAATATTTTCATGGTCAGTATTGCCTACCACACCGATCGTCGCACGACACTCAACCCTGAGCTTGCGGATTTCGCCGGAAGGAAGCTTCAACGTAACATAATCACCCTCACGCGCTGCAAGAACTGCAAATCCACCTGCCGACCGGACAATCTGTCCACCCTTGCCCGCTTTCATCTCAATGTTATGAATATCGGTACCAAGAGGAATATTCTTCAGGGGCATGGTGTTGCCGGTCTTGATTTCGACCTTCTCTCCGCTTTCCACCTTGTCGCCAACATTTAAACCTTTCGGGGCGAGAATATAACGTTTTTCTCCGTCATTGTAATGCAATAATGCAATTCTTGATGAACGGTTCGGATCATACTCAATAGCAGCAACCGTTGCAGGAATACCATCCTTGTTGCGCTTGAAATCGATAATCCTGTAATGCCTTTTATGCCCGCCACCTCTATGCCTTGAAGTCTTGCGTCCCGCAGCGTTGCGACCACCTGATTTCTTAAGAGGCACAAGCAGGCTTTTTTCCGGCGTGCTTTTTGTGATTTCATCGAATGCAGGGTATGACATGAACCTTGACCCTGGCGTTACCGGCGCTAACTTCCTTATAGCCATTTGAATGTATGATCTATCCTTTTTATGAGTTCTATCCTTCGCTCTTCTGGGCTGTATTTGAGTAATAGTCTATTGACTGACCCTTTTCAAGAGTGATAATCGCTTTTTTCCAGTCACTTTTCTTTCCGGTAACCCTGCCCTTGCGGGTGTTCTGGGCACGGGACTTGCCGAGGCAATTAATCGTACGAATCGATTTCACCTCAACACCAAATTTCTTCTCAACAGCTTTCTTGATATCAGTCTTGTCTGCATCGGGTTTAACGACAAAGACATACTGTCCTTTCTTTTCTGTCAGCCCAGTACTTTTCTCTGTCAACAAAGGGCGCAACAACGGGTTTATCATCTCTTTAACTCCTTTTTCTGGAAAACTGCAATTACCCTAAAGTATCTTCTATTTTTTTCAGCGCTGTCTTCTGAACGAGTAGCGTATGGCTGTGAAGAATATCATAGGTCGAAGCCTTGTCGGCTGTCATGATATTCAGTGCCGCGATATTCTTTCCGGATCTTGCAATGATCAGATCATACCCGGGCGTCAACATAAGAGTTTTTTTCTCAGCGAGACCAAGATTTTTCAGAATCTGGGCAAAAGGTTTCGTCTTGATGTTCTCAAAGACAAAATCCTCAATAACAACAATCTGACCGGCCTTCGCCTTCGAACTCAGAGCAGAGCGTCTTGCAAGAAGCTTAACCTTCTTGTTGACCTTCTGATCGTATGCATGGGGGACAGGACCGAATATGGTACCACCACCGATATTGAGTGGCGAACGGCTTGAACCCTGACGAGCATTACCGGTTCCTTTCTGGCGAAGCGGCTTTCTGCCACCACCTCTTACCTCTCCACGTGTTTTTGACTTGTGCGTTCCCTGCCGTCTGTTTGCGAGAATCGACTTGACGTCGAGGTACATCGCATGTTCAGATATTTCAGCGCCGAATATATCGTCACGGAGCGTTACCACTTCCCCGGTTTCAGTACCGCCGGTATTTAAGACTTTAAGTTCCATAGCTTCGTGCATTCAGCATTTACTTTTTTGTAGAAACAATCTTGACATAGGAGTTCTTTGGGCCCGGCACCGATCCCTTGATAACAATAAGGTTAGACTCAGGCATGATCTTGAAAATCACAAGATTCCGTACCGTAATATTGTCTGAACCCATTCGTCCGGCCATTCTGGTACCCTTGAAAACCCTCGACGGATCGGATGAACCACCAACAGATCCTGGCGCTCTCTGCCTGTCGGACTGACCATGTGTTCTCTGACCGCCACTGAAATTGTGACGTTTCATGACACCGGCAAAACCTTTTCCTTTTGAGACTCCGAGAACATTGACCTTCTCACCTTCGGTGAACGATTCAACACTGACAGCACTGCCCAGCTCAAGCTCCTGATTCAGTTCCTTAAAATCAAACTCAGCCAACTTGAAACCCGGCGCAACGCCTGCTTTTTTGTAATGACCCTGTAACGGTTTGCTTACCTTCTTCTCTTTCCTTTCACCAATACCAATCTGATAAGCGTCGTAACCCTCTTTATCTGCACGTTTAACCTGTGTCACAAAGCATGGACCTGCCTGGATAATCGTGCAGGATACCGCCTCGCGTTTCTCATTGAATAAACGGGTCATGCCGATTTTTTTTCCAAGAATCGCACCCATATGATTATCTTTTCTAATTCTTTAAGACTTAATTTCAACATCAACGCCGCTTGGAAGTTCGAGCTTCATCAGCATATCAATGGTTCTGGATGTCGGGTTTATAATTTCAATCAACCTCTTGTGAGAGGAGAATGAAAACTGCTCACGGGACTTTTTGTCGACATGCGGAGACCGGTTTACGGTGTAAACATGCGATTTTGTAGGCAGCGGTATTGGACCAAAGATAATAGCATCCGTCTGCTTGACCACATCAATAATCCTTAGAGCCCACTTATCAACCAGGCTATGGTCGTAAGACTTGAGCTTGATTCTTATCTTTTGCTGTACAGCCACTTGTCAACCCTGTTTCGTGTTATCAATAAAAAAGGGACGGGATTTACGGCCCCGTCCCGGGACGCCATACAATCTCTTATTCAATAATCGTGGTAACGGAACCCGCACCAACGGTACGACCACCTTCACGAATAGCAAAACGCAGACCCTCATCCATAGCGATCGGGGCAAGCAACTCAACTTCAACACCAAGGTTGTCGCCAGGCATAACCATCTCAACACCTTCAGGCAGCGTTACAGAACCGGTAACATCTGTTGTACGGAAATAGAACTGGGGACGGTAACCGTTAAAGAACGGTGTATGACGACCACCCTCTTCCTTCTTCAGAATATAGACCTCAGCCTTGAACTTGGTGTGCGGCTTGATGGTACCCGGTTTGGCAATAACCATACCACGCTCAAGTTCTGTTTTATCAACGCCACGAAGAAGAAGTCCAGCGTTATCACCCGCCTGACCTTCATCAAGAAGCTTCTGAAACATTTCGATACCGGTAACGACCGATTTGCGTGTAGGTCTCAGACCGACGATTTCAACCTCTTCGTTGATCTTGATACGGCCTCTCTCAATTCTGCCGGTACCAACAGTACCACGACCAGAAATAGAGAAAACATCTTCGACCGGCATCAGGAACGGCTTGTCAATGTCGCGAACTGGATCAGGGATAAAGGAATCAACTGCATCCATAAGCTCCATAATTGCCTTTTCACCTTCAGGATCACCTTCAAGAGCCTTCAGTGCGGAACCCTTGACAATCGGAATATCATCACCAGGGAAATTGTACTGAGTCAAAAGCTCTCTCAGCTCAAGCTCAACAAGCTCGATAAGTTCAGGGTCAGCAATATCAACTTTGTTCAGGAAAACAACAAGTGAAGGGACGTTTACCTGACGGGCAAGCAGGATGTGCTCGCGAGTCTGAGGCATAGGACCATCAGTACCTGCAACAACAAGAATGGCGCCATCCATCTGGGCTGCACCAGTGATCATGTTTTTAATGTAATCAGCGTGACCAGGACAGTCAATATGCGCATAGTGACGCTTTTTTGTCTGGTACTCAACGTGCGCTGTTGAAATGGTAATACCACGCTCTCTCTCTTCAGGAGCCTTGTCGATACTGCCGAAGTCACGCGCTGCAGCAAGTCCCTGCTTGGCGAGAACCGAAGTAATCGCTGCGGTCAAGGTTGTCTTGCCATGATCAACGTGACCAATGGTTCCTATATTGACATGGGGTTTATCCCTTTTGTAGGACTCTTTTGCCATAACTTATCTCCGTGTCGGTTATCTGTTATTGTTTGTAGTAATTAAAACTGGTACAGCCATCGCCCCGCTTAGTCCGAATCCTTGCTCGTCCTCTTCTCCTGCAAAGCTTCCGCAATACTGCGTGGAACTTCGCGATAACAATCAAACTCCATGGAATAATTCGCTCTTCCCTGACTCATCGAACGCAAGTCGGTCGAATATCCGAACATTGCTGAAAGCGGAACCTTGGCGTTGACAAACTGGGCTCCTGCCCTCTGCCCCATGCCTTCGATATGACCACGACGGCTCGACAAATCACCCATGACATCACCAAGATACTCATCAGGCGTAACAACCTCGACCTTCATGATCGGCTCAAGCAAAACCGGATCAGCTTTCTTTGCGCCACCCTTGAAACCGATGGAACCAGCGATCTTGAATGCCATTTCCGAAGAGTCAACCTCATGATACTTGCCATCCAGAAGTGTAACCTTGATATCCTGCATCGGGAAGCCTGCAACAACACCACTCTTCATCGCCTGCTGAACACCAGCATTAACAGCCGGAATATACTCCCTCGGGATAACTCCACCCTTTACAGCATCAACAAATTCATATCCCTTGCCCTCTTCAAGCGGCTCAACGCGGAGAACGACCAAACCAAACTGACCTTTACCGCCGGACTGACGAACAAACTTACCTTCAAACTCCACAGACTTTCTTATCGTTTCACGGTAAGCAACCTGCGGCTTGCCAACATTGGCCTCAACCTTGAACTCACGTTTCAGACGGTCAACCAGAATCTCAAGATGCAGTTCACCCATACCGGCAATAAGCGTCTGACCCGTCTCATCATCAGTTTTCACCTTGAAGGTCGGATCCTCTTCTGCAAGCTTGGCGAGCGACATACCAAGTCTGTCGGAATCGCTCTTGGTTTTAGGCTCGATAGCAATCTCGATAACCGGCTCAGGGAAAACCATCTTCTCAAGAACCACCGGACTGTTTTCGTCGCAAAGCGTATCTCCGGTTCTTACATCCTTCAGACCAACAGCAGCAGCGATATCGCCACAATAAACACAATCTATATCTTCTCTCTTGTTCGAGTGCATCTGCAGTACACGACCGATTCTCTCTTTCTTGCCGGTCATCGTATTGAGCACATAACTTCCTGCCTTGAGCACGCCGGAGTAAACCCTGAAAAAGGTAAGCTTCCCGACAAACGGATCCGTCGCAATCTTGAATGCGAGCGCAGCAAACGGCTCCTCATCTTTCGGTTCGCGAGTAACAGGCTCTTCAGTACGTGGATGATGACCCTCAACGGCGCCGACATCAACAGGTGAAGCAAGATACTCAACAACAGCATCAAGCATAAACTGGACACCCTTGTTCTTGAAAGAAGAGCCGCAAAGCACCGGAATAATGGTAACCTTCAGCGTTGCCTGACGCAACACATTCCTTACCTCTGACTCGGTGATATCCTCACCGTTCAGATATTTTTCAAGAAGCGTATCGTCATGCTCCGAAACAGCCTCAAGCATATTGATCCGCCATGTCCTTGCCTCATTCTGCAGGTCATGCGGAATCTCGACCTCATCATAGGTACTGCCATCCTCTTTATTGTAGATGATACCCTTCATCCTGATAAGATCAACGAAGCCGGCAAAAATCTCGCCCTCTCCAATCGGTATCTGAAGAGGAACCGGATTAGCACCGAGTCGTTCCCTGATAGCCTTTACCGTCTCAAAAAAGTTTGCGCCAGTCCTGTCCATCTTGTTGATATAGGCAATCCTCGGCACACCATACTTGTTTGCCTGGCGCCATACCGTCTCGGACTGAGGCTCCACTCCACCAACGGCACAAAAGAGCGCAACAGCGCCGTCAAGTACGCGCAGGGAACGCTCAACCTCAACCGTAAAGTCAACATGGCCAGGCGTATCGATAATATTGATACGGTGATTAACTCCGATATAGTTGCCAAACTTCGGCATCCAAAAACAGGTTGTAGCAGCAGAAGTGATGGTAATACCACGCTCCTTCTCCTGATCCATCCAGTCCATCGTCGCACCGCCATCATGCACCTCGCCCATCCGATGCAGACGACCGGTATAATAGAGAATCCTCTCTGTCGTCGTCGTCTTTCCGGCATCAATGTGAGCCATGATACCGATATTCCGTACTTTATCTAAATCAACCAGCCGTGCCATAACAAAATTTTAGACCTTTAATCCACACTTTAACAAACTCTTAGAACCTGAAATGCGCAAACGCCTTGTTAGCATCAGCCATACGATGCACCTCATCACGCTTCTTAACCGATGCACCCTGTTCATTGGCAGCATCCATCAGCTCGGCAGCCAGCTTCTCAGCCATAGACCTGCCTCCACGCTTTGCAGCATAAATCTTCAACCAGCGAAAAGCCAGTGCACCCCTCCGCGAAGCTTTCACCTCCATCGGAATCTGATAGGTAGCACCACCAACCCTCTTGCTGCGAACCTCAACGACCGGCGCAATATGCGACATAGCCTTGCGATACACCTCAAGCGGATCCTCTCCGGCAAGTTTCTCGGCAATGATAGCAAACGCATCATAGACTATCTTTGTAGCAACAGCCTTCTTACCATCAAGCATCACAGCATTGATAAAACGGGCAACACTCTCGTCCCCGTAACGGAAATCAACACCGATTCTTTTATAGCCAACTTTTTTGGGCATGTTCTTCTCTGAATTTATGATTCGACTTATCTACCTTTTACCCTTACCCTTGACCGGAGCTGGCACACCAGCTTTCGGCTGTTTGGCTCCATACTTCGACCGACTCTGCTTACGATCAGCCACACCGGACGTATCCAGCGAACCACGCACAATATGATAACGCACACCAGGAAGATCCTTTACCCTGCCGCCACGAATCAGAACAATTGAATGCTCCTGAAGATTGTGACCTTCTCCCGGAATATATGCTGTGACTTCTATCTTGTTGGATAACCTTACACGCGCAACCTTCCGTAACGCGGAGTTAGGCTTTTTTGGAGTTGTTGTGTAAACACGAGTACAAACCCCCCGCTTTTGCGGGCACTTCTCAAGCGCCGGAGACGCTGTTTTTGAGGCTTTTACACTTCTTCCGAGCCTGATAAGCTGCTGAATCGTCGGCATACTGAAACTCTCTTTCTTTTTAAAAAACCCCTGATTACAAAAAACGCAATGCAATGCTTAAAAATCCATAAGGACAGACAATGTAAGCGAATTATAAAAAAAAACAAAACCTAAATGAATATATTTCGCCTTCTGATGAAAATAATCAGCCCCATCCCTTAACCCCCGCCAGAACAGGCAAAACAGCCGGTTCAGTGGTCTGCAAAACTTCCTCTTATATTATATACCACTACCGAGCAGAGATGGAGAAGCCTTCTTTCACCAGATAATCCGGCAAAGCCGGGAGCGCTTTGTTCTTGAAAATCTTCTGATGTGCACGCCTGATGAATGATGGAGCTATTTTTATTGAACCGGAGGTGGCGGAAAGATTGATCTGTTGCTCCCATGTCCGGACGGCAAGTTCTTGGCTGTTGCAATCAAGCGCAACACGATACAAAAACTTGAACAGGGATTTCATTCAGCCTGCACCGACATCACTCCTGCATGGAAAATATGTGTGCTATACGGGAGCAGTGCGCTACCGGCTCGCAGAAAATATCGAAGTTCTTTCATTTGCGGAATGTGCGTAACTGGTGAGCCAGCAGGCAAAGTAGCGCACGACTGAACACGCTCTTACCATTCGTGATTGACACGTTTCTACCTCTCCCTGATAATCTTCGTGAAACCTTCCGTGGCCGCATCTTCGGTGCAGGTGAACTCCGGCTCGAAGACTGGTTTGTACCGGTGCTCTTTCAGGAAAAGAGTGATCCGCAACTCTTTACCACAGCGCCAGCCAGGCAGACGCAGGATGACTTCAAGGCTGCCCTGACTGCCCGACTTGGCGAACTGCCACTAACCCCTGAAACCGGCTTCATTGGCCGCAGCCGCGAACTGCTTGCGCTTCAGCGGTTGCTGCGTTCTGGTGAAAAAGAGCAATACGCCGTTGTCCGCAGTCAGGGCGGCGAAGGCAAAACCGTGCTTGCTGCCGAATTTGCCCGCTGGATGGTACGCTCCCACCAACTCCGCCGCGCCGCCTTTGTCTCGGTGGAACTCTACGGCCATGCCGATGCGGTGCTCGATGCCCTTGGCCGCCAACTGGTGGGACAGGATTACTCTGTTGCCACTTTTGAGAGTCTTGAAAAAGCGATCCTGCCGGTTGAGCGAGCGCTCTGTGAGCAACCGACGCTTCTCTTGATTGACAACATGGAGAGCATCCTGCTGCCCCCCTTTCTGGCCGACGAAGCATCAGAGGCACTCTCCGAAGAGGCAAAGCATGAGCTTGAAGCCATTCTACAGCTCTGCCAGCGGCTCAACCGCAACGCAGTCATTATCTTCACAAGCCGTGAAGCTTTGCCCGCGCCCTTTGACGCCGTGCGAAACCAGCGCCCGCTCCACCAGCTCGACCGCAACGATGCCGTGAAGCTGGTTGAACGTACACTGAATACGGCAGAGGGAGAGGCTGGCGCTTCCGGCGATGCCGCACGGGAAGAGATTGAGCAACTTGTCGAAAGCGTCCACTGCCACGCCCGCACGCTTGCCCTGCTCGCTCCGTACCTGCAGGAACATGGCGTTGAAGCCACACGAATGGCGCTTGTGGAACTGATGGCGAAGATGGAGAAAAACTTCCCCGGCAGCCGGGAGCACTCCCTCTTCGCCAGCGTCGAACTCTCGCTGCGGCGCATGTCGGAGGTAAACCGTGAGCGGGTGCGGGTGCTGGGGGTGTTTCAAGGAGGCGTCCAATTGCAAATCCTTCAAGTAATGATGGAGTGGGAAGAGGGCGATGTGGCTTCGCTTGCTACAGAACTGGTTAATACTGGTCTGGCAACGCCGAACCTCTTCACCCATTTCACGCTCAATCCCGCGCTCTCTCCATACCTCGCCAGCCAGATGGAGGTCGCAGAGCGCGAAGCTTTGATTATCCGTTGGGTCAAAGCAATGCGTGGCTATGCTAATTTCCTTCGAGAGCAACAGCATCAGAATGCCAAAATCTCGGCGACGCTGACGCTACTGGAACTGCCGAACCTCTTTCGGCTGCTTGACCTTGTGCAGCAGGAGGGAGATGCGGAGGCGACAATCTACCTCGCCACCACACTCTACACCCTGCTGAGCATGCTCGGCAAGCCACGCCTGCTTGAGCATGTGGGCAAGGTGCGCGACGCCGCTGCGGCTGCAATGGGGAACAGATGGAACCATGCAAGCTTCGAGGCTGCACGCACCCGCATCCAGCAACAGCTTGCCAGCGGCCTTATGCGAGAGGCTTTTGATGGCGCACAATCGCTGCTCCAGCGTGCCCGTTCAGCAGGAGAAGGGGCCTACCCCGGTTCCGATTACGATCTGGCTATGGCCTTCTTCTTCCTAGCCCGCGCGTTGAAGGTTCTTGGTGGATCAGAAGACTCTTTGTATCTGCTTAACGAGGCTTGGCAGCGCTTCGAAACCATCGCTAAGGAACAGAAGATTAAAGCCGCAGAAGGAATGGCATCTGTCTGCATCATGGAACAAGGTGACTCTCTTTTCGACTTGGGCCGTCTCGACGAAGCTTCAGCAGCTTATGAAGAAGCTATTCGCCGCGATGAACAACTGGGTAACAAACGAGGTGTCGCTGTCGGCAAGGGCCAGCTTGGAACGATCCGCATGGAGCAACGCCGTTACCCGGAGGCATTGCGGGTTTTTGAAGATGCACGCAAACAGTTTGCCCCACTGAACGAACCGAGCTCTGTAGCTGCGATTTGGCATCAGACTGGTAGAGTCTATGAGATGATGAAAAAGGCGGAAGCAGCGGAAAATGCCTATCGTCAATCGCTCGCTATCAGTGTGCAGTTTGATGATGTTGAAGGAAAAGCAAAAACACTCTCTCAATTGGGCAACTTATATAACGCTGTGCTTGATCGTCACGATGAAGCTGTAATTTTTTATCGGCAATCAATTGAAATTGGTAACGCCGCGAACGAAGGCCTTATAAGAAGTAATATCGCAGATTCTCTCTACAAGCTTGGCCGCCTCGACGATGCGCGCCAGGAAATCGTCAAAGCAATCAAGTGCAAAGCGCAGTTTGGACATGCTTGCCACCCGTGGATGACTTGGGCCATCCTCTCCAACATCGAAGTAGACGCAGGAAACCCGACTGCTGCTATAGAAGCGAAGCGCAAAGCCATCGAAAGCTACCTTGCCTATCGCCGCGATGGCGGTGAGAATCACATCGATTCTGGGCGCATCTGTTTTGTGGTCACCAACACTTTACTGGCTGGCGACATTGCCGCTGCGGAAACATTCCTCGATAGACTGGTTGATGGCTGGAAGGCTGCCGGGTTCAACACATTCGTCCCGACTCTCCAGGCAATTGTCACTGGCAGCCGAGATCGCACCCTCGCCAACGACCCGGATTTGACCTACGCCATGGCCGCCGAAATCCTCCTCCTCATCGAAACGATGGAGAGGCACGGGCTGTGAGGAGACGCCGTGGAATCTCCTCACAATCCCTTGAATTACGCAGTTAGGGCACGCCATGGCGTGCCCCCCAAATTGGTACAAACATTCAAAATTGAGGCAAACGTCTGGTAGGTTCTCCTGACGACCTTGTCCAGAGTAATCAGGCACTGGATTTCATTTTCGCCAGGAAGATTTCAATGGCGTAGCAACTCCACCTCTATCCCGGCGATTGCAGCAGCCTCTTCATCACTCATCCCCTTCGCGACCAATCTTCTGGCAACTTCAAGCTTTCCTTTCTCAAGGCCCTGTTCAATGCCTAACTCAATCCCCTGCCTGAGTCCTTCACCAATCCCCTCTTCCTTGCCTTCCATACGGGCAAAGTCATAGTTTGTTTCGACATAGCTTGCCTGATCGCGCAGGGAGTCCTGATAACTGTTATAGGCACGAAACTCTTCGTCCGACATGCGCAGGAGTGAAAATGACTCTTTTGCTTTCTGAATCCCCTTGGCTTTAAACTCATCCTTGATCTCTTCATTCTTGAGGAAGTAGATCCACTCATCAAGCGATGTTGTCGCCATGCGGTTGAAGTTGTTGACCTTGATCAGGTAGTAATCGGGATAAATATCGCTTATCCGACTCTTGCCATACTGCTTCTGCTGGCGCATGTCGAGTTCCAGTTTGTCATGGTCATGGATACCCGTGAAGGTTGTGGTACCATGATAAATGTAGTCAGTGCCGTGGCCAAGATCGAAGTAAAGAATATTGACAGAGATAACCTTTATCAGTTTTGAATAAGCTTCGCCCTCCTTCTGATGTTCGGTGATGACACGTGACGTGCCATAGAGCATTCGCTGGAGGTAATCATATTCCCGCTCAAACTGCACTTCGATAATGATGATCTCGCCCTTGCTCTCCTTTACCTTGAGATCAACACGATTGAATTTGTCGCTTTTGCTCTCTTTGTTGCTTTCGCTTTCAAGGATTTCAAGGATAAAGATATCCTCACCCAACAGTTCGCTTAAAAAGCCTTCAAGAATTTCAAAGTTGGCCTTGCTGCGCAACAGGCGTTTCATCGCCCAGTCAAAGCTGATCAGTTTTCGGGGTGATCGAAGGTTCATGGCGTTACAGTTCACTGGTGTTATTATTTTCCGAAAAGTAGTAATCGTTAAAATCAACAGGCGTATTGCCCTTTGCTTTGTTGCAGGGGCCGCAGGCAAGCAGCATGTTCTCCCATCCCAACGGGTCACCAGAAGTGTACCCTGCTGGCGGGTTTTTGGGAACCACGTGTTCCACTTGCAGACTGTGACTCAAGGGCATATTGCAATAAGCGCAATAGTACCCGATACGATCAATCAATCTCTTGCGCCATAACGTATAATCATTGAAGGAAATAGCATTACCGGTCTCATCAGTCGGGCAAGGGCCATTGTCCAATGGCCGCATCATCCTACTTTTATACTGCCAGTTTATTCAATTCCAAAAAGGCTCTGAAACCAGGATCTGAAACATTGTCTATTTCAGCCTGTATCTCTGCTTCCGACACTCCTGTTTTCAGTTTACCCAATATCGATCGAGCCATATCATGTTTGCCTGTATTTTCATCAGAAAAAGCACTTTCAACTCCCGTGACACTGGTTGCCACATCATCAATTCAGTGCCAAAACTGGCCAGAACAGGCAAAAGTGCTCCATTATGAAACCCTCTTCCTGATTCCACCAAATCCCTGATGGCATCAATCAAATCTCCTGCATATTTCCTGTTATGGCTTGTTGTGCCCATTAGCCAGCATTACTCTACTCCATTCTATTGGCCGTTCCTTTGGCCCTCCCTGAGAAACAAAACTGCCTTCAACAGTTTTGAAAAGTTCGGCCTTGTTGCCAGCTATTTTAACTGTATAGCTTAACAGACTGCCTGTAACTCTGATAAGTGTCTCATCCTTGCTTGAAACATAATCCCTCTCATCAGCAGACCATTTGACGAATTTCTCCTGGCTTTTAAATTGCCTCCGATAAAACGATGATACAGGAAGGGCAGGCATTGCAAACAAGCACCCAAGCTGACCTGTAACGCATGAAGCAGTGATGATTTACCCATGCCATTATCACCAATGGCAACAGTAAAGCTTGAGTTCAAAAAAATCTCTTTTTTCTCAAACCCCCTGAAATTCTGGATATATAATCTGCTGATATGCATCTCTTGTTACAATGAAATATTTTTTTTGCCGCAGGAACAGCCTTTGGATAATCACCCAATACAGCCATTTTCTTCAAAGCTTTTTATAAGTTGAATCTTTTCCCCAAAAAACAGTCGGCTCACAGGAACAATCAAGAGAAAATTATACCAATAAAAAGAATAAAAAAGATAAAAAATGAATAAGACAGGAGGATGCCCTCAAGAAGTTGCCTCACTCAGGCAAACAGCTCCAACGGTTCCAGTTCAAGAAACTCCTGCCAGGGAATCCCCGAGTTTCCAACCAGAAGCACCTTGTACGGCTTGCACTGTTGCTCAAATGCTGCCATGCCGGAAGCGTGCTCGTTGCGGCCACTTTTGACTTCAAGGCCGATCACTTTTCCTTTGTGCTCCAAAACAAAATCTACCTCATGATTCCCCTGACGCCAGTAAAAGAGGTTAATTGCATCGGTGCGGGTATGATTGATGAGATGGGCGCCAATTGCCGACTCAACCCATCGACCCCATTGCGAGGGGTTTGCTGAAATCTCCGAAAATGAGTACTGCTGCTGTGCACTGATAAGAGCGGTGTTATGCACCTGAAATTTCGGGATGGAGGCTCTACGCCGCACCATTTCAGGGCTGTACTTTTCCAGTCCGCCAAGTAAGCCAGCGGTATCGAGCAGGCGCAGATAGTGTGCCAGTGTTGTTGTATTACCTGCATCCTGCAGTTGACCAAGGATTTTTGTATAGGAGAGAATCTGGCCTGAATAACCGCATCCCAGTTCAAAGAGCCGTTTCATCAAGGCTGGCTTGTCAACACGGGTCAGCATCAGAATATCTTTCGAGATGCTTGTCTCGATGAGTGAATCGGTAATGTATCGCCTCCAGCGCTCTTCATCGTTGATCAATGCTGCCGCACCTGGATAGCCTCCAAACCAGACATACTGTTCAGGAGTGAAGTCAAATGCCTCGTTCATTTCACGGTACGACCAGTGCCCGATGAAGAGGGTTTCAAATCGGCCAGCGAGTGATTCCGTCAACCCTTCCTGCAGTAACAGCCGGGATGAGCCGAGCAGAACCACCTTGAGTGATTGCCGTTGTGCGGTGTCGCTGTCCCACTCCCTCTTTACCGCTTCGCTCCAGTTGCCGATTTTCTGGATTTCGTCGATGATGAGCACCGCCTCCTTCTCTTCTGATTGCCGAAGCTTGATGCGTGCCGCCTCCCATTGCTGGCTGATCCAGCTCGATTGCCCGGATGCAACAAGATCTGCAGAAGCGAAATGAACCGAAAGCTTTGTTGACTCCATAAACTGCAATGCCAGCATGGTTTTACCAACTTGACGCGGGCCGTAAAGCACCTGGATAAATTGACGGGGTTCTGATTCGATCCGTTGTGTCAGAACTTTCTTTTGAGAACGCTCGATGATCATGGTTTTTTGCTCAACATATTGAGTAATTTTACTCAATATGTTGAGCATTCAGAAAACATCCAACAGGAAAAACTGGTCTACGATATGCAGCACTTCAAAAATAATAAAACGGTGGCGTAGAGAGCCCGGGATTCAGCAAAGAGTTGCCTGTTTAACAGTATCAACCCTGCCTCATTTTCACAAGCTGTAACCGTAATGATAAATCACAAATTATCGTTATAATGCAAGTAACTATTATCGTTATGACAAGTAGAGCTACACCACTATACCCCGCTTCGGCAAAAGAGATGGAGGCTCTGGGGCAACGCCTCAGAGATGCGCGGCTTCGTCGCCGCTTTTCCATGGAGACCGTCTGTGCAAGGGCCAACCTTTCACGTCCTACGCTCTACAAAATTGAGACTGGTGACCCGTCGGTTGCTATCGGCTTCTACGTTCAGGTGCTTCGCGTCCTCGGACTGCTTGCGGACTTGTCGTTGATCGCCAAAGAGGACGCACTTGGCCGTCGCCTGCAGGACGAATCGCTTCCCCAGCGGAGAAGGGCGCCACGCAAAAAAGCACCAGCAGGAGCGAGTGATGGCGAAGCGTGAAGAGGAACAGGTATGGGTATGGCTTGACGACCCGGCATTTGGCTCTCTTCAGCAGATCGGTACACTCTTCCGTGGAACTCGGGGTAGTGTCCGATTCGTTTACGAACCAACATGGCTCAAGCAGGTCAACGCATTTCCACTCGATCCAGAGCTTGATCTCTCAATGGGAGACTTCTTTCCGGAAAACTCCAATTTCGGAGTCTTCATGGATTCATGTCCCGATCGTTGGGGCCAACTCCTGATGAAACGCAGGGAGAGCGTCGAGGCAAAAGAGGAGGGGCGCACACCGAGAGCTCTTGGCCCATGGGATTTCCTGTTGGGAGTCCAGGACTGCACACGCATGGGCGCCTTGCGCTTCAGCCGCCCCGGCGAGTTGCTCTATCTTGCCAACGAAGCGTTATCCGCTCCACCAGTGGCAAGAATTGCTGAGTTGCAGGAGGTAGCCTTTGAGTTGACCAGAAAAAAGCAGGATGACCTTGGCAAAATCAAAGAGTGGCTGAAGGTTCTTGTCGCACCCGGATCGTCACTTGGCGGCGCTCGTCCAAAAGCAAATCTGGTAGATGAGGATGGCGCCCTCTGGATTGCCAAATTCCCTTCAGCCGATGATGACTACGATGTTGCCCTCTGGGAAAAGCTGCTGCATGAGCTGGCACAACAATGCCATATCATGGTTCCCGAGGCTCGCCTCGTACAGATTGGTAAAGGATACCACACCTTTCTCGTGCAGCGATTTGACCGAACCAGGAAGCAGCGCCATTTTTTTGCCTCAGCCATGACTATGCTTCACCATACCGATACCGACGATGCCAGTTATCTGGAGCTGGCAGAATTTCTCTCCACCTACGGTGAAGCTGATCACATCGCACGTAACCTCGAAGAGCTGTTCACAAGAGTGGTGTTCAACATCGCCACGGCAAACCGCGATGACCATCTGCGCAATCACGGCTTCATACGCTCCCCTTCAGGATGGCGACTGGCACCAGCTTTCGACATGAATCCTTCGTTCAGAAAAGCAGAGCATGTGCTGTCACTTGATCTCTATAACCGTCAGCCGGATTTTCAGGTTGCGATTGCGACTGCCGAATATTACCGAATCAATCGCGCTCGTGCCGGGATAATTGTCCGTGAAGTGTGCGAGATTGTGAAAGAGTGGAAAGTTCTTGCGAGACGTCTTGGATTAAGCGGGCAGGAGTGCTCGGAGGCTGAACATTTGTTTTATTGCGGGAGATGACAACACCGCAAACTCCGTAGTACTCTGTAATGTATGAGTTAGCAGAACGCAAAGCTGACATTCTGAATGAACCGTTCTGGATTCTGTACTGCGGCAAGCTGAAACCCCCTTAAGCTCTTGGATTCATGCCGTACTCCCCTGCCATTATTATGCAAGAAGAATTGCTACAACCCCAACAGGGTATGCAACTTATGCAGCACTTCATCAACTACCGCCGAGGGCAATCGGCAAATTAACTCTGCATGCAGGATCTCCCAGTCAAGACTTTTTACCTGATCAGATAAAACCGCGCCATTGATGCTCAACCCTTCAGGGAGGAGTACTTCAAAGGGATACCCTTTAATCTGGCTGATAATAGGGCAAAGAAGCGCCAAACCAACTTTGGAGTTGTACGCTTTGGGAGACAAGAGCAATGCTGGACGACGTCCTGACTGCTCATGACCCGCCTGAGGATTAAAGGCAATCCACACCATGTCACCACGATCCGGAGTATAAGCCATAGGATTACCAGTTTTCTTTGCCTGCAACTTCACCGGTATCGCATTCGTTATGAAGATTTTCTTTCGTGACGCCGGAAAGCAGGTGAGCAAGCTCTTCTTGCAGAGTGACCACTGGAGTGATAACGAGTTTTCCCTCGACCAGAGAAATCTCTACCTCCGAATTGTTTTCGAGCCTGGCCTCAAGCGCCCAGGTTTTCGGTATTCTCAAGGCGAGGCTGTTTCCCCACTTCTGAACCTTTGTGAGCATCTCCACCTCCATTTTGTTTATACAATGTAGATATTCCTTTTTGCTGGATAAAGCAAAAGATTGGCGGGCTACGGCTCACTCAGGCAAACAGCTCCAAAGGTTCCAGTTCAAGAAACTCCTGCCATGAAATTCCCAAGTTTCCAGCCAGTTGCACCTGCAACGCCAGCGTTGTTTTACCAACTTGACGCGGACCATAGAGCACATGGATGAATGGACGGGGAGTCCTGATTCGAGCCGTTTTGTCAGAAGTTATTTTGAGTGCGCTCAATGATCACAAATTTTTGCTCACTCTATTGAGTAATTTTACTCAATGGACTTTCCCCTCTTTCTGGAACTCTCTTTCAATTCCTGCCTTGATCCTTTCGATGGTAATTTCTTTTGCATTACTGGCCAGCGCATCAAGACAACAGAACTGTACCACATTGACGATACTTGCCCCGCTGATCTCATACTTCTTTGCAATTTCCATCAGTGCTGCATCGCCCGGAACGGTGAGGTTGTTTTTTGGGGGAAACGCTTTCTGCCAAATCAAAAAACGCTCTGCAGGTTGAGGTAACGGAAAGTAGATCACCGACTGAAAACGCCGGATAAAAGCATCATCAATGTTGGTTTTGAAATTTGAGGCAAGGATGACCAGTCCGTCATGGGACTCTATGCGCTGCAATAGATAAGACACCTCTTGATTGGCGTACTTGTCGTGGGCATCACGAATATTGGTTCTTTTGCCGAACAGGGCATCCGCTTCGTCGAAAAACAAGATCCAGTTTTTATGTTTTGAGCGCTCGAAAAGTTGTGCAAGATTTTTTTCGGTCTCACCGATAAACTTGGACACCACCATGGAAAGATCAATCCGAAAAACTTCCCTTCCGGTTTTTTTTCCGAGAATCATCGCAGCAAGTGTCTTGCCCGTACCCGGCAGACCGTGAAACAGGGCTCTGTAGCCTGGTTTCAGCAAGCGCTTCATGTTCCACTCTTCCATCATCACCTCCTGGTATCGAATCCAGTTCTCCAGTTCCGTCAGTTGTGAAAGAGTACTCGTTGGAAGTACCAGATCGTTTTCCGTTAAATCGGTGGTAATGTATTCAGCCGGAAAATCCATCGACATCCGGGGGCGCACAAATTTTCCCTGGACAAAAAGCTCCAGATAATCATTTGCCATGACGAGCTTGCCACTCAGAAAGGGCTCGCCTTGCTCCGGCTCATCCAGCCAGATAAGCTGATGCTGAGCAAAAAAATGTTCCACACCGAAAAGTTTGAGATAGTCGAAGCGCTGATGCAGATTGTTTCCGGCAAGGATGAATAATGCCGTCTCCCCTGTTGGTAAAAAGCCCCGGAATTGTTTGCCCCGTACACCACCGATCTGTGGAAAATCGCCGACCTGCGAGAAGTGCTGACCGATAACTGTGTCAAAAAATTCCGGCTGGACATGCGGTGCCATTGCAAGCAACAAAACAATGATCTCTTCAGGGCGCAACTGCTTCGCGTGAATGAAGGCTGACAGTTCGGAATCATCTTTCACCGATACTATTTTCTTTATCTCCGTCAGTTTTGGCGGCATGTTTCCCGGTTCAAAAGAGTGTTTCAGGCGCTGCCTGAAAATCTCAGCCAGGAAGTCAAGATACCGGGTTACCGCAAGGGCATTTTTTTCGGAGGCGGTCATAATCACAACACTTTCGACTTTAAGGGTCAGGGATTCAACGGCTGTTTTTTCTCTTCTCCGATATCGGCCTTGCTGATGGCCGGGACATTCTCTTTTTTATCCTCCTCAGAACTTGTTCTGTTAACACTATCTTTCTCTTCCTCTGAATCAGCTTTACGAATAGTCTGTACCTGCTCTTCGGGTTCACCTTGTTTTGCCTGAGCCTGGAAAAATGCGCCCTCTCCAAAATGACTGTTATCCGGTGAAAAGAATGGTTGCTGGCTCTTCGCCGCTGGTTGTTCCTGTCGTTGAAGCGGTCGTTTTGAAATTTTTTTCATGGTATCACCTCAGATATTGATTTCAGCAGTTCTACTGCCTTCTGTTTATAGTCATCGTGATTACTCTCAATGGTCTGAAGCAACATCCTTTTTGCCAATTTGACATCGCCTCTTTGCAACATGAGAACACCTGTATAATAGAGTGCCTTCGGATTGTGCGGCTCCTGCTCCAGAGTGATCGTGAAATGCTCAAGGGCTGATTCTGCCTCACCAGCCGATAGCTCAATAACGGCAAGGTTATTGCGTGCATCAGTATGGCTTGGGGCAAGAAGAAGAATCCGTCGGAGCTCAATTATGGCGTCCATGGTTTGCCCTGTTTTAAGATAGGCCATTGCCAAGTTGTGACGAACTTCAGCATCCTCCGGTTCAAGTCCAAGCGACCGCTTGAAGCATGTGATTGCAGAGCCAAAATCATAGGTAGCAAAATGAATAATACCCAAAAGCGAATACAATCGCGGGTTCTCCTCTTCCTGGGGCAGTGCGCGGTTCAACTCTTGGAGAGCTTCATCAAGTTTCTGTTGCTGGATCAGCGAATAAGCGAGGTTTAACAGAATACCCGATTCAGGGTTGATAAGGTAACTCCTCTTCCAGTGATACTCCGACCTCTCGCTCTCTCCCTTCAACATAAAGAGCTTGGCGAGACTTTCTTGAGCATGAAATTCATCTGCATTGAGAGATATCGCTTTCGTTAAAACCTCTTCAGCCTCATCCCATCGCTGCATCAGCAGATAGAGCTGACCGAGGTTGCTGTATGCAGTGGAATACCCCTTGTTGAGTTCTATTGCCCGAAAGTATTCCTCTTCGGACTCCCCAAAACGCTGAAGTTGCATCAAAAGAAAGGCCAGATTGTTGTGAGCAACAGCGCTGGATTGATTCAGTTCAAGAGCCTGGCGATACCGCTCTTCGGCTTCCGGAAAATTCCCGGAGAGATGAAGCTCAGCCCCCTCTTTCAGTAATCTCTTCATCTCTTCGTTCATCACAGCAGCACGGTTTTAATTTAGAATTCATTGACCAGTGGATCGACAATCTGCTCCCTGACCTTTTTTGTCATGTCATCAAGAGTGGGATAGGTGAATTTGAGGTTTTCAAATGAAAGATCCGCCTTGCTATCCTTATAAGCGAACGGAAACTCGAAACCGATTTCCAGCCCCGTATCAATCTCTTTCTTGAAGAGCGGCCATTGCCAGGTCTTCGAAATTTCAAGTGGCCAAACTCCGGCTGAAGCTCTGACGAAGAGGTCTCCGCTGAAACCGAGAATGGCTGCTACTTTGGCATTGACAAGCCCGTTAAGCTCGAACCCGGATTTTGGCGAATATTTCAGCTCGGTATGAAACACTGGCTGCTTGGCAGCAGCTTTGATGAAGGCTGAAAGGTTGATGCCGCCGGTCAGTGAGGCAATGGCAATACTGGCTGAAAGCCCGAAGTCTACTCCAGCAGTGATGCCCGCCTCAGCGATGAATTCAAAATCGGCAGCCCCGGTGATCGACATCTCCTCCGGGCGGGCTGGATTGTAGGTGATCTCAGCACCAACCTTGGTCAGGCTGCCCGGCCCAATCTGCACATCGGCCTCCAGCTTGGGGGTAATCACCGCTTCGATGCCTATGGTAGCCACCCCCAACGGAATACCGAACAACGGAATATGGAGAGGAGGGATAGTTACAAGGGGTTTATTCTCCACACTGAAAAGCTTTGGGACAACCTCCATCTTCTCCGGAAGCTTGATACCACCTTTTACTTCGATCTCACCATTTTCCTGCAGTGTTACCCCGGCGCTCACCACCAGTTTGTCGGTAATCTTCAGCTCCAGAGCGCTTTTGCCGTAAACCTTGTAGTCCTGAAGGGCTTCACCGGTAGGCTTGCCCTCGGCATCGATGGCCCGATTGGTGATTCCGATATTCAATTTTCCTTTCAGGCGACCTTTTTCAAAAGCTGCGGTGGCATCAACGAGGAAAATATCGTTCTGGAATTCAAAGTCAACCTGGGTGTCAATTCCAGGTATATCGGGGGTAATTGTACCCTTGCCGCTGAAATCGTACTCTTCGCCTTTTTTGATGAGGTTCAGCTTGCCCTCCCCCTCTTTTATTCCGGGAAGTTTCCCGATCTTGACTCCGCCCTCAATCTCAGAACTCTCTTCGGCAAACTTGATCTTTAGCGTTACATCCTTGACACCCTTCAGGGTAACTTCCGCTGTTCCGTTGGCTTCCAGAAGATTATGGGTATAAGCAACGCTTATTTTAGCCGAGTCGATTCCTTTGACGCTGCCTTTGCCGATCTGGAGCTCACCTTTGGCCGACCATCCATCTTTGTTGTTGTACTCTACCTCAATGCCGGCAGCACCTTTTTTGAAGAGTTTCGGGTCAAAATCAAAACGACCCTTGATGCCAAAATCTCCATTGCTCTTTCCAAGACCGGAAATCTTGCCGGTACCGAGTTTACTGATTTCGAAAAATACGTCACCATCAACAAAGACCCCGTTGTTGCTGGCGCCGATGGTAAGCAGGGCATCGTTGATTTTGAATGGCGGCGGAACCTTGATTTCTCCAGCAGTGATGGTTTTGCTGATGCCGAACTCATCGCCTTCCATGAAAAAATCCAGGTCGATTCCTTTGATGATATCAAGAGTCGGATGGATTCTTCCTCTGAGTGCAAAACCCTTCTCCTTCAGAAACAGTGCATCATCAATGGTAACGGGACTCATACCAGGCAAATCAAGCCCTACAAGAAGTTGTTCCAGCCCACCTGTTCCTTTTTGGCCCCTTCTCGGTATTGAACCACCAAAAGAAATGCCGTCCATTTTAAGGATCGGGATGTTAAATTTTTTACGAGTTTCATTACTCCCATAAAATCCAAATTCAACAGAAAAACTCCCGACTTTATCACCAGCCTTTTTGCCTGCTTGGTTTTTTATAAAAGTTGGTTCTTCAAACTTTATCTTCTTGCTTTTGATATTTAAATCAAGGAGATCTTTCTTTTTCAGTGCCGTACCTCCCACTGGCGAGGTAAATATGATTTCATCACCTTCCTCTCCCTTGATTGCTGTAATAGCATCCATTTTCATCGGCTTGAACTGCTCAAGGTGTTCCCCTTTTGCAACTTCATCCAATGACCAGAAATGATCTTTTCCTGAAGCCCCAGGTTCTGCAGCAAAATCAACCTTTTTGAAAACAATACTGAACTTATCCTTTGCTGTTTTTGAATCGGAAGGGAACTCCTTACCCTTATATGCATCCTTGTTCTTTTTATTTTCCTGATCGAGAAACAAAATTATTCTGTTGTTGATCTCGTTCTTGACAGAATTTCCTGATGCCCTGTTTAGCGAAAAATGGAGCAACTCCATATTTGTATGGAAATTATGGCCTCCCAACTGGAGTTCACGGACATGATCGACGTCAAAAGCAGTAGCTTTACCACTCCTTGACCATGTCGGGATGTATGCATTTTCACTGATCGATTCGACTTTTCCAATCAGTCGCAAATCAGCCTTTTCATGTCTCAAATAAATAGCCTGACTCTCCTTGTCATATGCATTTTTCTCTATAGCCGTCTGCTGTAATGCTGACACTTTCTCCTCAACGCCTTTTTTGACGCCTTGTGTCCAAACCTCTCTCTGTTCCTTGGAACTCGATTCATCCTCCACATCCTTGTATGAATTTTTTCTTTCATATCCCTGAGGGTATATAAACGGAGGGGCCAATTTGGAATTTTTACCTCGATCTTTTGCTTTTGGCAAGCTTATTAAAGGAAGTGTGATAACCTTTTTATCGAAATCGATAGGCTCTTTGGCCCCTTCGACATTTGACGCAGAATTTTCTGTTTTCTGCACCAGTTTCTGCAAACCTTCCTGCTGCTGCACCGTGTGGGTCAGTTCATGGGCAAGGAGGTGTTTCCCGGAGGAGGTATCGGGATTGTATTTGCCTTCGTTGAAGTAAATGTCGCTTCCGTGCGTAAAGGCCTGGGCATTGAGGTTTTGGCTCAACTGGGTAGCTTCGCCACCCGTATGGAGCTTCACGCCGCTGAAATCCTTGCCGAAGCCGCTTTCCATTTCGCCCCGCGTCTTGTCGTCCATCGGGGAGCCCTGACCTTTTGATGCCTGCAACTGGCTCTCAATATTGCGTGATTCTGCGGCCCCGCTCTCCTCTTTCTCCTTTTTCTGCACATTGGCATTCTGCTCACCGTCACTCTCAAAAAAGGGTTTGCGGTGAATATCGTGTTCCAGCTCACCGTTGGGCTCCTCTTTTTTGCTCAGCCGCTCTTCCTGCTCACCGGGTTTGTTTAAGGGTGCAGCACCCGGAGTAGAGGAGCGGCTGACAACCTTGTCGGCCATGGCATCAGCCTGCTGTTCGTATGGATCTCCACGTTCACCAACGTTCAGTTTTGCCTGTATACCCCGGGAATTGAAAAACGATGATTTTTTGTCAGACGAAAAAAACTGCTCCCTTTTGCCTGAAATCTCTTTCGGCTGAGAGCTGTTGGACGGAGGAGCCTTAACCGTTTCTTTCATATTTTTATGCAGATGCAGGTTTATGCAAACCAGTCAACAAACAGTGGCCGCTCCAGCCAGGGAAGCTTGATAATCCCGTAACCCCATGGAAGAAAGCTCAATAGAACATCATGAGATTTGTTTTCAACCACAAGCCGATTCTGGAACTCGTCCAGCATCAGTTTCCCTGATCTCTGAAGAAACCCTTCACGCAGGCCATCAGGAGAGGTGTTTTTCAGGGCCTTCCAGTGGCCGATGGCCGCCTGCAGCATGGTGTCGCACTCATCTTTCATTGATTGGCCAAGCGTTACAAAGCGCTCAACGGGTTCGTCAAGCTCAGCACCGCAAAGAAATTTTTCAAATGTCAGCAGATGCTCAGCAGGAGTCTCCTCTCCAGTAGCAAGGAAACAGAGCAGGTGAATAGCAATGCTCCTTGATTCCTCATTCTTGAAGTTTCCATCCTTCAGCAAATCAAATTCCTTAAAAACGCTCTCCATAAAAGGATGCAAAAGCACCAGCCCTGCATGATCAACATAAATCCCCTCCTCTTCCCCTTCCCGGCTCTTGCTCTTTCCTTGATTTTTTTCAGACGGTGGCGTTGATCTCTTTTTCAATAGAAAATGCTCTTTCAGCTTCTCTTTTTGCTCCTCTGAGCGGTCTGGAGCAGAGATCGCCTTAACGCTCTTGCTATCAAAAGGCTCTGAATCCATGAGCAGTTGACAGAGACTCCTGAAAAGAACATCATCCAGTAAGCCGGACGCTTTGAGAAAGGAGAGCCGTTCTTCAGGGCTTGACTGCTTCAGAAAATATTCAAGCAGCGAAGCAAACTCTTCCGGGGAGTAACCCGACTTTCCATCATGCACATCCTGATTGATTTTTGGCAGAACAGCATCCTGCAATCCGGACGCAGTGAGAAGGGTAAGCCGTTCTTCAAGAGTGAGCGGCTTCAGGAGATGATCAAGAAGCAGTGCAATCTCTTCCTGCTCCAGTTCCAGCTTACCCCTTTCCTGAAACAAGAACATGGTAATTTTTATGACAAACCAGCGGGGAAACTGCTTGACCAATCGCTCTACTGCCCTTTTTTCAGTCCTGAACAACCCAATCAGTTGATCAATTCTCTCCTGATACATAAACCGGGTCAATTCCAGGAGCATCTCTTTCTTCAATAAATCGACCGTATTGCCGCTCCACCAGGGCCGTCTGCCTGTTTCAAGAAAATAGAGGAAAAAATCAAAGAGCCTCTCATCGGCTGAGATGGATGTCATTGAAACATCTACGGTTTCACCATTTTTCACCGGAATCGGGCTCATCAACTGCTCTATCTTTTCACGGAAAGAGCAGAGCGCCAATTCAGAAAATTGAGCATCAAACCCGGAGAGTTCAAGCGTTTGCAAATCAAGGTCGAGCCGATCAAGTCGGATGCTTACATCACCGGAAAGCTGTTTATCAAGCCACTTTTCCAGATTCGGCAGAATCTCATGGTAAAACAGATGCAGCGCCTTGTCCTGCAAGGGTTTTGCAGATTTCTCGTCAGGCGCATCGATAGTGATATTGACGCGATGAATGATGTGGCGCTCATTACCCATCAGGATTCCGGAAACCCGGAAAGAATTTTTATGATCCCTCCCAATACACTTAACAAATCTTGATTTTGTGAAGCGAATGAAGAAGAATAATCATTGATATCTTTTTCAAGAACATTACCAAAATCGAGCTGCGGGTAGCTATTCATAAGCTTCTCATTAAATTGAGAGAGGTTGAAATGGATGATCTTAAAAGTTGGCCCCGGGATCTCCTTGTCGCACCTGACCAGATTGAGCATGAGCATCATCAATACACGCAGCAACTTTTCCAGTACCCTTGCTGCCTCTTGCTGTTCGGCGGTCAACCGAAATTGGTAGATCTGGTCGAGAAGTTTCGCAATCATTTCAATGCAAGCGGCCTTCAGATTTTGATCATTCTTCTCGACCGCAACCTTCGCATCATTAAGGCTAATTATGGCATTTTGGTATACATCCGATAACAAACTATTCTTCAAATTAATGACCGTTTGACTATCTATCTTTAATTCTCCGGCTTTATCCGTAATGAAATCAAGCACAAAATCCTTGCATGCATCGACCACGAACTGTGCCGGAACATCGACGATAAGGGTTTCTGAGGAACCACAAGGATCACCTGGAATGGTAACCGTTGCCAGAATCGTCTTGATTCCTTGCGCTTTCAGCTCTGATCTGCTGAATTCCAGCATGAATGAAGAGAGATCTGACTTCGTAACATCACGTATGTCGCCATTAAATCTCCAGAGATAGGTATTCTTGCCAAGTGTCTCGTCAGTTTTATTGATGAATTCAACCTTGAACTTATCATCTCTGCTATCAGCAATTTTGAAATCAAGGCGGATATCAACCGGCTTTTTCACGATGATGGTGCAGTCAGTCAACGCTCCATCAAGGGTAAAGGTGATGGTTTTTCCGATGTTGTCAACCGGGACTTTCCCGGGATCAAAGGAGGGCTTGTCACCCGCAATGATGGAGCCTGGCGCTTCCGGTGAGGCAATCACCGCTCCTTTCGGAGAGTACAGGCTGAAGGGTACCGGTTGCTGGTTATAGCAAACCGTGCTGGCTGGCAGAGCTAATGCTTTTATCTCTTTCGGCACCATGAAAGCCACTGGCGGACAGTCAGAACAGCAAAGATAGGGCAGGCAGAAGTCAGCTATCACAATATCCTGCGCTGGCGAATTCAGGTTACGGCTGAATACCTGACGGATATTGCCGATCTTTGTATTCATCTCCCGGATCAGGCTCTCTGAAGCAGGGCTCCCTGGCCTGATTTTCTGGAAAGATAAAAAACTGGAAAGCTCCACCTCTTTATCAACAGAGTCTTCATTGCTGACAATATAGAGGGCAAAGGCATCAGTGTCCCTGTATTGCTGAGCGGTGATCTCTCCTGTTTGAAAGCGTCCAGCATCAGTAATGTTATTTTTGGTCTGTAACTCACCAGGAAGCTGCTGACTGGTTCGGGGAGTCTGGGACGCAGCATAAACAAGCACGAAAGTACCTCCGCGATGAACACCCGCCTTATGTTCAAGGCCAGGATGCTGCTCTGCATACCGGGCAAAAGAGATACGCTGCAAGAGTTCTGCCTTGCGCTTTTCAATCTCCCGCATGATCACTTCGAGCTTCTCATAGCCACAGCACAAACCTTGCAGCCTGACCAGCATATTCAGGTAGCTACTCTCATAACCCCGGGAAGCATATTGGCCTGATGTAAAAAAGCCTTCCAGCCTTGTGTGCATGACTTTGAGCCTCTTGCAGAAAGTCTGGCTGAAATCCCTGTAACCGGTAATCAGGGCATCATTAATATCTCCGAAACCGGCTGGAATAAACTGCTGGATATAATTCAGGTGTCCTATAATCTGCATCGGGTATTCAAAGCGCACAACGCGTTCATCTTCAACCAAAGCCTTCAGCCCAACATCGGTGGCAGCCTGCTTGCGCGATTGCTCCACAAACTCATCAACGGAAACCGGTTCGCTCTTCAGTACATTGATAAAATACTTTTGACCGAATGTCTCCGGATTTTGATCAATTTTGGTGGTGACAATCCGGTTGACGGCAAAACCCGAACGGGTGAGTGCATCACTGAAATTGGCAGCCCGGTCGGCAAGGTTGACGTTCCGTGTACTCCCTTGAGCCGGAGTGGCTTTTGCTGACCTGGTAACCGCCCTCATAACATCTGCTTGAGCGCTCCCTGTGGCACTCTCCGCTTTAAGCAGAGTATCAGCGATAACCCATTTCAACCCTTCATCTGCTTGATAAAGCTTAATATTGATGTGCGGCTGATCTTGACTCAGGGTAAATCCGGAAAAAAATCTGGTACCATCCGATAACAGGCAGTTGATCTCAGCCTGAAAAGCCTGCAGCATCGTATTCAAATCTTCAAAATAACAGACAAAATCATTCAGGTTGATATCGGATAGCTTCACATCACCAAGTCGCAAGGCAACCACGTCGAAAGGTAACCCCTTGGAACTCCTGATATCTTCAATATTTTTCAGTACCGAGCTGAAATCTTTGCCGATATGGCCTTCAATACGAAAGAAATTGTAGGGATCAAGGTCATAGTCAAGCGGATTGCGTGCCTCATCAGGGATGGGCGCATCGTATTGATCAGCATTATAGGAGAGGTTCAGCTTATCCTGCGCCTTGAGGTTGCGACTGTAATTCCACTCTTTTGAAAGAGCACCAATATTTTTGAAATAAAATGGTATGGCACGCTCGGCCAAAGGCTGGTTATAATCCCTAGTTGGAGTTATTTTTATAACGTTAGCCGTATCAGGAGTGAAATTTTCGATTATCAGTTTCAATCGGTTAAGCATCCCGATGGCCACATTAACCTGCACCTTGTTCTTGCTTACGGCAGGAGAGGGATAAAATTGATGACGGTATTCGGGCGGCTGAGGACCATAAGCAATATTTGGCGCACCAAGCATGATGTGCTTGGGAAAGGCATAGATGTTGGGGCAACATTCAAATGCCACATTGTAGAGTACCTCCCGCAACTCATTATACGCCACCACCACATCCTTGTAAAAATCATAAGTGTACTGGCCATGGAGGGTATTGGTCGCGGTGGAAAGCGCCGTCGTCAATCGACCGGTCAGGGTATCAATATTGACCACCCCTCCTTTGTCAATAAGAAAGCGGAATGCCGTGTAAAGCTTCTTGATGGCCTCCGAAAGAGCTGTGCATCCATTCCTTGTGGCAGTAAAATATGCTCCCGCCAGAGTGGTGCTCGTCAGGGTATTGGCACTGTTCAGGATAATTCTTCTGGCACGAAGTACCGGAAAGGTAAAATAGCGGTCATAGGCTTCATGATATTTCAGATAGATGTCATCCCCGATGTTTTCGCCACTATCCTTGTGAATGACCTTGTCCATATCAGTTTTGGACATGACGAGCACCTTCGGTCTGGAGACCTGACGCATCCCCATATTGTCGCAATTGATGGGCGTGCATTTCTCCGGGTTTTTGAGGTAATACTCCAGATAAAGGATAGCCACCCAATCCTTGATGATCGTGCTGAGCTCTTTGATCTCGTATACCGTCTTCTCGCTGTTGAGTGAGTTCTTCTCCTCCTCAGTCAGCAACTGGTAGAGAGTGACCATCTTCTCCACACCGCTCTCTTTGTAATAAAACGGATCATAATGGCAATTATCGGGCGGCACATATTTTGTAATATATTTGAACGAAGTAGTGTGCGGGATTGTAAGCAAATCCCCATCTGTGGTCACGGCAACGCCAGGACTCAGGGTAACAATATTTCCTGCCAGGTTGAGGTGCTCGCTGAGATGCAGGCCACAAACGATACCGGTACCAATGAGACAAGTACGGGTGAGCCGATGCTGATCTTCAAACACATCAATAATCTCATTCAACTGCACTTCCGTGAGCACCTGATCCTTGACAAACCTGCTGTATTCCCGGTTCAGTATCTCGAGATGAAGTTCCTGCTTGATAGCCATGTTGCTTAGTGTTTATTGACTGGATAATCTTTTTAATCACTCAGTGTACATTCCCTGAAGCATTAGTTTTTCTCTTTCAGCCTGGTTTTGAATCGCTTTCCAGTGACCCTAATCGTGAACTTCCGAGTACAACGGGGTTCTTTTCCGGGGTGTCATCGTCACAGTCGGTGAGGCGCCCCTCCTCGTACACGGTAAACAGCTCCTCAATGACCTTGATCAGTTCCATCAGAATCGAGTCGGTGACCTGCTTGAGCGGATCAGTAGAGTTATGCCTTTTGTTCAGCCAATGGTTATAGGCATCCTCAAACATCTTCATGTGCTCCTCGTCTACAAAACAGATGCGTGGTAATACATGCGCAGGGCTCTCCATGCGAATGAGACGTTCGGCAAACTGCCGGAAATAGTTGTTTCGCAATCGCATGCTGTAACCCGGAAGCACCACGGTCACCCGAAATGAGTAGGGGTCAAGAGGAGGACAATAAGAACCATCAGGCTCAATACAAACCGGAAAAAAGAGTTGACTCTTTGAGGGCGGAATAGTGAAATCGGGCCTCAGCAAGAGGTGCTCAACCACGTAGATCCCTTCCAGCCGGAACTCTTCGAGCAAGTAGTCGATGACCTCCTTTATTTTGTTTTCGAGCAGGGAATAGAGGCCTGTAGCGATTTCTCCGGCCAATACAGGATATTTTTTATGATTCAACGCAAGAACCTGCTGTTTTGTATCAAGAAGGCTGAAGGAGACTTTTTTTTGATCGGGAGTCAATACCGGTTTATAATAGTCGCGCTCACAGCCCAGCAGACTGGCCAGCCCCAGCTCTTCATAAGCATCGGCTTTTTTCAGAAACGCCTTGTTCACGCTCTCGAAAAGAATGACGCCTCCCATCCTGATTATCCATCCGTAGCGCTGCACCTGTCTCGAAACGCCGTTAACAATCATCGTCACCATACTGGTTTCAACCACCTGATATGACTGCCCAGAAAGGTGATGGCGATTATAGTGGTTGAATCCCAGCAGGCGGGAGGCCCTCTTTTCCATGCCCGGCACATTGGCGAGCATCGCCGTTGCAGAGCGGGGATTATAATAGTCGAAGCCGCTACCCCTGGAGGTACTCATGTTGTCATAATCTTTCAGAAAATCAACCTTGTGGCGAATGATGGTCCGGTCGGCATCCTCCGCATACAACCTGTGCATCAGAAAGACGTAGTCGCTGAAATGCTCGGAAAACCTGGCCAGCAGATGGTCGAGGAACATGTTCTTCCGGGCGATGTACGAATCCAGTCCGTTGCTCTTGAGCAGCGTCTCCACATCCTGTTGCCAGTGATCAAAATCATTGAAAATGTTTTCCTCACGGGCAATTCCCTGGACTACATTGGCAAAATAGGTTCTGGCTATGGTGTTATCGGCTGAAAAGAGCACACTGACATTGGCAAGTTGAGCAAAGTAGTTAGCAAGTACCTGTTCGAAAAAGAGCAGGTAGGCTTTCAACTGCTTTGCCTGCGACTTTCTTTGTATCGTGGCGCTTTCTGGCAGTCCTGCCCGACCAATCCCGTAGGTTTCCGGAAAATGGTTCTGGAAGCTCTGGTAATCGCTGATTTCGCGAAAAACACCTTCCGGCATCGGGATATCTTCCGTCAGTTTTGCCTGCATCTCCTTATTGCGTTTTTCACGCAGGTATCCCAGTTTATCCGTTGCTTCTGTCATCTTCAGCTCAATGGGCATAACGCCTTTCCAAAGGTTCAGGACAGAGTTATCAAGACAGAATACCGGTTTACAGCCGGGAGTTATGCAAAGGTTCCATTTGTCGCCGGTTACGGCCATGCGTACCTTATCAATCTCTTTTTCATCGCACCCGCAAAGGCCAAAGGCAATTTCTTTCACCAATTTCACCCCGTGAGTTTCCATAATGATGCGGATGATATCGCTCAACCGAACTTCCTGGCGGAGCTCACTCCTGACCAGATCTTCCCGGCAGATGAACCCCTTCTTCGTTAAAGGGTTCCCATGCGTTTTATACGTATAGGCATCATCAAAACTGAACACGGGACCTTCAAAAATCTCGTCGGTGCTCTTGCCCATCTCCTGCATTTCCTGGAGCGTGTAAAACGGAACATCCGGAGCCAGATAGTGATTGATGTTGAAAACAATCTCTGCCCAGACCTGCTCCGGGTCGGCTGTTGCTTCAATGTCGATATCGCCGCAAATGACCACACCTTCCAACGGCACCTCCTGCAGAGTATCGATATCTTCGCAAAGGTTCCTGTAACGTTGATAAATTTCAAGTACCCTGCGGGCGATCTTTTTCTTTTTCTTTACAATGAGCTGTTTCTGCGTCGCCTCATCTCTCGTTTTATCTTCATCTGTCAGAAAGGATGATTCATCATAATCGAGCAGTATCTTATTCAGCCCCTGGAGTTTGAACTCCCTGAATTTTTGGGGATCGACGATTTCGCCTGAGGTTACGTAGTGCAGCTCGGCTTTGCCCGGTTGAGCCAGATTCCTGAATTGGGCGGCAATCCGGCGATCGGATGCCATGATCCATGCATTGCGCACTCCGTCAACCCTGACAAATAGCTGTCGATAATCGTCAGCGCTTACGGGACTGGATGGGAGAGCATGGATGGCCGAAAGGAAATGGCTGTGCATCTCCTTCAGGTTCTCCTTTGGTTTGGCCAAGATCTCCTCAATCGGCATGGCAATCCGGTAACCCAGATCGGTAATGGCGTAACAGAGCATCTCGAGCATGGTCACACCCGGATCGTGGGTATTATAATCCGTCCACAGCCTATGGGCAAGCTCTTCAATATATCTCAGCCCTTCACCGCGCAGAAATGCGAAGTCCTTGCCATATTCGCCACTGATCTCCTTCGGTATGGTCTGGCTCTCATTCATAGCACACCGTCCCTTGTTCAATTAATGCAATGGTGTGTTCAGGGGCAGAGACCAGAATAGCTCTGGCGCTGCGGGCCGTGATTTCACTGTAGTCTGTCATATCGTTCTCTTCCCCCTCGACCCGGTGGTACATCTTGAAGTGGGAGATGAAATCAACGTATTTGCGCTCCTCAATGAAGCGGATGATGACGCTTTTGAACAGCTTCCCCCCAAAATGGATATCTGAAAAATCGCCGAAAGCCCAGGGTGAAAGGTATCGAACGATATCATCATTGAGCACCTTCCGATATGCATTTGCGTCATATCTGTCATAAAATTTAACCCTGAAATCAAGAAGAACGGTTTCATAATCGGGGTTGATCGCATCAAATTTGACATGCAACGAGTTCAGATTATGAATAAAATCCTCGATCTCGCGAAGGAGGTTCTGGCTCGCCCGGGGTTGCAGGGGATCAAAAATGTTCTTGTTTCGGATATCGGGAATGACCACCAGTGAAACTGAGCCCGGAGCCTGTTCGCAATACTTTGCTTTGCCATCCTCATTCAGGACAGAGGTATGGCTGATGCATTTGACTTTGTAGACGGATGGAAACTGTTGCAGCACAAGCCGTTCATAATCCCAGATAGTTACCGCCCTTTGCTTGTGGCGCAGCCGTTCACTGACACGAAGATAAAAGGCGTTATCATTTTCTGCTGTAACACCACCAAAGGATGCAAATGGCTGGCTGATTCCTTTGATGAGCGCTGGCTTGTCGATGATCTTGACAATGGTACTGGCGGGCAACGCTGAAGACAAATGCGAAAGCTCGTTACCATTGTCGGCAAAGAGTGCCGCAACAGCCTGCGCAAAAACCCCTGCCAGCTTGCACACCGAGGTATGAACAAGCCCTACCGGCAAGGAGGCCTTCAGCCAGTAGTATCCTGAATCGAGCAGGGTATTGCTCTCGTTGATCGAGGCTGGCAACAGAAATTGTATAATACCCGAACGAAGCAGGTTGTTGGTGTTATCGACGGTGAGAAAATCTCTGTTCAGCGCTTTCCACTCGTTATTTGAAAGAGCGTACCATGCGATTTTCTGCTCCTTGTCAAAGGTCGGTGCAAGAGGATCTTCGCTCCCCTCCTCCGCTTCAAGCAACAGGCTCAGAAGCCCGGATGGCTGTGCACTCTTCAGCCCTATGTAAAATTCGCCTTCGGGTACATAATATGGCACCAGCGAGATGTTGCGTTGAGAGGTGGGGTCGATAAAATCACATTGCTCCTTCAGAAATGGATGCTGCTCAGCCTGGCCGAAGGGATGCTCATGGAAAAGCTGTATGGAACGGGCTGTAAAGTTGTCGTATTTTTCTTGAGGTTGTGCCAAATCGTTGAAAACGAATGTGTTTTGAGCCTTGGCCTGATACTCCACGGTCATGGAGGCAATAATCGGGGTATAGGGCTCTTTGGGCATCGGGGCATTAGGATACAGTGGTGCTGTTTTGGACTTGTCGATCATGATCAGCATCATCAGCGGCGCATAAAGGTCATGCAGAAAACCCTGCTGCAACACCAGCCGCATATAGCCTGACCTGGTTGCCGGACTGAACTGGTCAAGCGTCGTGGCCAAAGTGGCAAATCCAGGATTGAACCTGGCTGACTCAAACTTGGCCGAGATCGCCAGCGGCTTTTTTGCAACCGTATTGCCCGCCATCTGTGCCGATGGATTCAGATAACTCTGAAGAACGGCCTTGTTGATGTCGATCCCCTTTTTCATGAGCAAAGGAGGAACAGCCGGAAAGGAGAGCTCAGCCATGGAACCGGGAGCACTGTTGATCTTCATTGGTGAAGTGAACAGCGATACAGGTTCACCCCCCTGATACCATTTATTGCCCTTGATATACTCAGGAACAACCGTAAAAGACTCTTCTCCTGTTACGATCGGCGTCCCGCTGAGGCTCGGTGCTCCACTTGTGGTTCCATCTGTGGTTTTGTATGCCGAATAATGGGCATTCAGATCGTCAGGCTTGTCTTTCCAGATGATCTCCAGCTTGACATTGTCCCACTGTTTCTGGAAAATTTCCGGACTGCCGATATAAAAACAGGCCTTTTTTTTGGGTGCGGGGCCAAAGGGATAAAATGGTTTGGACGGATCGAGCTTGCCCTGGTCGTTTTCAACGGCAATATCTTTAGCCCCCTTTACCCAAACAGTAATCGTTGCCTCCTCGATGACCGCCCGGCTCAATGCGGCATAGACCAGGTATCCATCTTTTTTACCAGTATTTACCAGCACCCTCATGACGGGCAGATTGGTGCTGAAACGCTCACCGTGAATCTTCGGATCGTAAGGGACAACCGCTTTCTGTGACGTATCGACTTTCAGCCTGAATTCAAGCTGCTCTTTGTTGGCCGTTGTAACTTTCGTTACCGTTACCGCCATCCACTCCTTTTCCCCACTCAGGAACACATTGAGCTGCTGCATGTACTGCGCTGTAGTAGGTAAACCGGCGTCACCAGATCCCTTTAGCTTGAGTGATACCACAATCTCCCGATCGCCCTCTTTCATGAGCAATACGGATGAAGCCAGAGCAAAGCCGAGTGTTACTGCCGGCCACTCTTCATTCCCGAAAGCGTTCCAGCAGGGATTATCTTCCTTGAATTCAGTGCCCAGACCGTCAACTGAATTGGTCATTTCTGCGTACCTGACCGCAACACCCTCCTGATGAAATATGCTTTTCATCAGTGCTACCGTGGCGGTGTTCACCGTGATCTCTTCCTCGGTGACATAGCAAAGCGGCTTTCCGTTACCATCCTTTCCCGCATCCAGCCTGCTTCCTGACGGCACAGTCTCCCTGACCGCATTTCTGGCAAGCTCGAAAAGAATATGTACCCTGTCGGGCACAGCGGGCTGCCTGCCCAGTTGCAGCACCCGCGTATAATAAAAATCAAGGTGCCTTTTGGTCACACCGTTCAGATGCTCCTTCGGAAATTTCATCAACTTCAGAAAACTCAGAAAAAGCGCCAGATGAGGTTCATAATCTCCCTTTGGTTCCCGCTTCATGATGCGGTCGCGCTCCTCCTGCGAAATCCACTCTTCATCCTGAACAAGGGCCGCATCCATGAGCCACTCCTTGATCTCATCCGTAGACTTCATGAAATCCTGCCAGTTACCCTGAGGAAGCTGATTATCCGTATTGCTGAAATAGTTGAGATGCTCTGCAAAGTACCATGCAAACAGCATCCAGTCGCGCAGGTCAAACTCATGGATGGGTACATTCCCCGGCTCAAGCGCCTTGAGGAAGCGCTGAAACTGGCTGGTTCCGTCATGCTGCAGAGGATGATTATGTTTGCAATTGAGTGCCATCGTTATGTGCTGCTAAGCCAGATTTGTACCTTCATTTTTGTAAAACGGATAAACATAATTGAACCGGGAGTTGGTCGTCCGCACCCGGTAATCGATCCTGATAAGCAAAACGCCTTCATTTTCCTGTGATGTATCAATTTCAAGACCATCAAGCTCTATTCGCGCCTCATAATAGAGAATAGCACTCTCCACCAGATCTTTGAGATAGGTGATCATTGTCAGGTTCATGGCCTCAAAGAGCATTTCATCCAGGTTACAACCGTAATTTGGCTGCATGACCCGTTCCCCAAGCCGAGTAGATAGCAAGATGTCGAGGCTGCTTTCAATATCCTTTTCATCTTCCAGCATACCTACGTTTTTGGATACCCTGCTGAATTCGGGTGGAAAACCCCACCCCCTTCCCGGAAATGCCTGATCTGAACTCATTTTCTTGCCTCTTTCATTGCTTGTTTTTCAACCAATAATCACTGTCGGACATCCCGCAACTATGGTACCACCATGTGCAGTGGAGTCGCCCATACGTGCTGCCGGTTTACCACCAATGAGGACTGTTGAGGAACCCATAACAATCGAATCAGGCGGCCCGGTACACACACACTGATCACCCACTGTCGCCGCTGGTTGTCCACCGATCAGCACCGTCACAACCCCCGGCGGCATAACCGGCCCCCCTACGTGAGGCACCGGCCCGGGGTTAACCATTGGACAAACGTGCATATCCGATACTCTTGCTGCTGCTGGCATAACCGCTTCTTTAATTGATCTGCACTATTGCACCTTTCACCGTCGTGGTACCGCCAGACTTCAACTCAGTGCTGGCTGCCCCTTCAACCTTCATGGATGCCTGTGCTTTGATTTCAGCATTCATACCGCTGAGCTTGAGATCCTGCTGAGCTTTTATTTCAATTTTTCCCTGACTCTCAATGACAATTCCGCTGCTGTCCATCACCAGCTTGTTCTGGTGCTCATCGGTGATCGTGATCATATCAGCGGTTTCATCAACAATGATCTTCTTTCCCGCCGGGGTCTCAATACTGAACGCCTTTTTCTCATCATCAAAGATCATTTTCATCTTGCTGCGGGTCACAAAACCCTTTTGTGGATTGCTCTCCTGTGCTGTCAGAGGAGCTGGCAATGCACTGCTGTTGAGCATACCAAGAACAATGGCATCACGAGGATCATCATTAATGAACCCGACAATTACCTCATCGCCAGTTTCAGGAAGAAAAAACGAGCCCCTCTCCTTGCCTGCATCAAGGGTGGCGATGCGGGCCCAGATTCCATCTTCAGAGTCACTGATGATCGGCAGTCTCACCTTGATCCGGTTTTCACCGTCAGGATCGCTTGCTATCTTTGTCACCACACCAACCTGAAGGCCATGCACGGCCGAAAGCAATCCTGCCGCCGGTTTGTCGTTAATGTCACTCTTTTCCGTAAACCACGCAGGCTCCATGCCAAACTGAATATCGAGGCTCCAGTCACCAGCGGCAATGAAATGCTGCACGCCGCTGACAAATGCATCTCCATTGAAGCGCTCACCAATCCCCCCAAGCTTGATGATTGTCCCTGGCTTTACGCTGTGCACGCCACTGCATTTGACCCGGCCACGAACCCTGGCCAGTTGCCGTTTCAGCAGTAAAGCGTCGCTCCATGCCTGTAACTCACTCTCTTCCACCTTGCCTCCGTGTTCGAGAAGGTAATTATCCAGCCCGATGACGCTGGCAAGATCTGATGATGAAAGGTTACCATTCAGACGCACATTCGGATCACTCCCTTCTGTTGTCAGGATTTTCTGGTCGCTGTAGCTCCATGACCTTGAGGTTACCTTCTTCAGTTGATGCCGGGAATCAATCTCGGCATCAAATTCAAGCATGGTGGCACCAAACTGCAGCGACAATATGGCAGACTGGCCAAGGTTGGGCGCTTTTACAAAGAACTGCGCGTCATCGGCGATGCAGATCTTGCCGTTAGCCTCCGTTCTCGACAGAATAAAATCCCAATCCGTGCAGTCATATTGCACCATCTCCTTGTGGGTCACTGAAGTCGCATCAACCATGGCGGTAACCCCATGGTAAAGCCCGATAATCTCCGAAATAATATCGCTGTCTTTCTTGCCTGAAAAATACCGGCTCTTTCTTCCTGCGGTCAGTTGCGTACACTTGTCGCGACACTCCAGCACAAGCATGGAATTGGCATTTCCTCTTAGTTTAACGGCATGGGTGATGATGATCCCCTTGAAAATCGTAAAGAGATCGTTCTGGTAACCACATTTGATCTCAATCTCCTTGCCTGGAAGAAACAGCACTCCATTGCTGGCACTGAAATCACCGGAAGATGCATTTCCGTCAAGAATAACCACCTTGGCCCAAGGGACACGGTTGACCTCCTTGCGGACAGTAATTGAGTCAACCTGAAAAGTACGAGCGATCTCTTTGCCGTCAATCATGACTGCTGTGGTCACTACTGTAGCCGGACGGGTAGTCGGTATGATTCTCTCCTCTGCCATATCACCGCTTGATTGGTGGAAAAACAATGCGCGATCCCGTTTTCAGCTCCCTGAAACTGTTCAGCCCATTGGCTTTGGCCACTTCGATATAATATTTCGAATCCCCATAGATACGGAACGACATAAGAGGTAAGGTATCTCCTTCCATGACCGTACGGACATGTGTAAGGTCAGGGGAACTCGCATTTTCTTTTGCTACCCTTTTGGTATCGTCCATGAAGCCGAGAAAGCTGACTTTGGCCACAGCACGAAGCGGCAACCCATCAGACTGAAACAATTTATAGGTGATGTCGAGACTCTCCAGGCAGCAGTCAAACTTCAGTGTCCCCCAATAGAGACTCAGAAAACGGGGACGATGTATTGTGCCTTCGTACTTGAGAGTCAGATTCTTGAATTTCTCCAGTTCAGCATCAACTCCATTCTTCATGTTATTGATCACTCCCGTGCTATCGAAAAGTAGCTCAAAGTCGAGCTTCTGGGCCTCTATTTTGTTGAATTTTGGTAAGATGCCCGAGGTACCAGAAGCCTGCTTCCCTGAAAACTGCACCGAGATCTTGTTCGAATAGCTTTCAGGATTGAGCAACACCTCCATAGGTTCACCAGCCTTTTGTTTCCGCTCGGCATCGAGATAGGAAAAGATCTTCAATTTTGAAACGTTGTTGGCCATCACCTTTCATGTTGAAGTTTGATCAATTCCATCACCTGTTCGACACACTCTGCAATCAGATCTTCCTTGTCGGAAAGAGTTGACTGCATACCTCCGGGCAACGGACTGCTCTCCTGCTGATTCTGGTTTACGCTTACGCGAATATTCAGTTCGCGAATCTCTATTGGCATGGCTCCTCTTATGAAAGAGTGAAATAGTTGTATTGAAGTTCAAAAGTCTCAATGGCCAAGGCACTCTGTTCAGCATTGAGGTCACTGTGGCTCCATTTCCTCGGCCAGGCCTGCTTCACGCTCCAGGTCATGAGCGGTTCATGATTCTCGTTCAACAAACTGACGATCAGATCAACCGGCTGAATCATAAGTAACTGGAAAGCGTCGTTGCACCATTTTCTCAGCAATTCTGAATCCTTGACCAGACCCCGTTTCAACACCAGCAAAGGATATTTTGCACGAACCGGTAAAACATGTTCGTACCGGTTCTCGCCACCCTCTTTCCTCGACTCCGTCTCCAGTTCCACACTCAAACCAGAAACCGATTGAAAGCGGGTGTCGATGTCACTTTTTCCTATACCAGTAAAGACCACCTGAAAGTGAAACCCAACCGGCGGATAATATTTATCCTGATCTGCCATGACTCCTCTTATTCATTCTGTATCACCAGCCCTTCATGAGCCAGTTCAATGCTTTCGATTGCCACTTCGTTGGCATCGCTTTTCATGTCGGGGACCTGAATCTTTACCGGCCATCCCTGTTTTACCTTATAGGAAACGACCGGCTCATGATTCTCATTAAGCAGACTGATAGTCAGATCCCTCCGCTCAATGGTGTTAAGCTTGACGGTATTCAGCCAGTCGAAATACTCGTTGTCGCTGGCAAAAATGCCTCGTTTAAGGGTAATATTCCCGAATTTGTGCAATCCGGGCATTTTGATTTTGTTGTACTCGGGGCTGCTGCCTTCCCTGTACTCAATCACCTCATTTTCTACAGTCAGACCCGTTACTTCTGAAAAACCAATACGGGTGCCGCCCCAGTCAACCCGAAAATGAAATTTTGGAATGGGATATTGTGCCATAGTGATCCGTTATTTAGGTTATTCCTTCTTTTTCTTTGATTCGGTAAACTTTTCCCCGCTCCATCATCCGTTGCCGCTCTGCATCTTATGGCTGAACCTCAGAATGATGAACTCTGCTGGCCTGACAACGGCCATACCGATCTCGATGATCATGTTACCTTCAAGGATATCCTGTGGAGTCATGGTCTCATTCAAACCAACCCGGACATAAAAAGCCTCATCGGGTTTTGCCCCCTGCAAAGCCCCGGCACGCCACTGGAGAATCAGGAAGTTCTCGATCATGGCCCTGACCTTTACCCAGGTATTGGCATCGTTTGGCTCGAATACAAAAGGCTCAGAGGCCTTCCTGGTACTCTCCTCCACCATGATAAAAAATCTCCGTACCGGCACATATCGCCACTCATTGTCATTTCCGGCCAGCGTCCGTGCTCCCCAAACAAGGGTGCCCTTACCGGTAAAGGCACGGATAGCATTCACCGATTTGCCGGAAGTATGCACGTTGAGATCCTCCTGATCCTTGCTGTCAATCTTGACTGCTGGAGCGACAATAGAGTTGATGCTCACATTGGCCGGGGCTTTCCAGACTCCCCGACTCTGGTCAACCGAGGCATAAATACCGGCAATCGTTCCGGATGGAGGAAGCGTGCGCATATACTCCAGCGTTTTGTCATGCACCCCACGGAAGAAAACATGACCGGCAAAAACAGCGGCTTCCGCCTGTTTTTCAAAATGAAGGGCCGCATCCAACAGACGCTGGTAGGCGTTAAGGATTATGGTTGTTTGGCTGCTCAGTGTATTAATGATACTGAGAGATTCAGTTTGGCTTTCCTGGAATTCGGGGGAAAAAGGCTCGATATCACCAAAGGTAGTTGGGGTAGTGTTATCCAAGACAGTAATGGTAAGCCAACCGTCATCAAGGGGTGAGTAGAGCGCTTCAACCTCTTCAAGAGCACGTGCAATAGTGTTTTTAATTGTACCCGGATTCTGCTCCACCGAAACAAGGAAAGCTATCGCATCAGTCAAAACGTGATCTGCCTTGATCGCATTAATCTCCGTGCGATAACCCGATCCATCCGAAGAAGTTATCTCCGCATTCCTGAAGGAGAGGACAACCCTGGCCAGCAAGTTAAGCCATGCGGTGATGTTGATCTTCCAATCATTCCCGGCAGCTATGTTTGTCTTGTATTCCGAAAGCAGATTATCAAGATGCGAACGCAGATTCGTCACGTAGGCAGCGCCATTGAGTGTCGCATCGGTGTCAGCCAGACTCTGCACTAACGTGGCAATCAACCCTTTCTCCTTATCATCTTTGGCATAAGCATCATAAGCATCAGAACCCACAATCTCCGTATCGAGATCACTCTTATTGAAAAGATGCAATTGCCTGAAACTGATATTGTAGCTGTAACTGGTAATGATCCAGGGATAATAAGACGCGCCGTAACTCAGGTTATTGATGCCGATCTTGTCCCTGAAGTTGGATATGGGTGTATTGGAAACATCTTCAGCCAGATACCCCTCAAGGATATCGAGGATAGCGAAGCGATCCTGAAGGGTGGCGCACTGGGTCAGCAGCTCCTTTTGCAGGTCACTGAACTTCGAAAGATCAGGGTCATCACTGCTATCCTTAAGGCCAACCGCATCGGGAGAGAGAAGCAGGGTTGGCTCATCAACCTTTTTCAACTTCTCAATTCCCCCTTTGAGGGCATTAAACCCGATGCTCTCTTTATACGATCCCACGCTGACGATATAGCAAGCCCCGCCGCCATTGTCATAAAACTGCCGCAGGGAATCGAAAAGATAAAACCGTTTATCAGGCATGACGGAATCCACAGCAGTACCATTAATCACCACCTTGTAGCTTTCTGGAACATATTCACCGCCAAACAGAAACTGAAACTCCACCAGCGACTTGATCCTTACCGGAACATTGGCAAGGCTCTTATCGTTGGGATCTGCTGCTTTTTCCGTATACCCGACAAACGCCGGTATTGCAGTTTCCACCTGGGCTACCGATGGGGGAAAAAGAGCAACCTCCTTGATATATACGCCCGGAGTCTTGTAAGCCATATTATTTATCTGTTAGAAGTTACAGTTAAGAAACGGCCATTTTATGGCTGAAACGGAGAATAATGAATTCCGCCGGGCGAACAACCGCCATGCCAATCTCGATAATCATCCTGCCTTCCAGTATGTCGAGGGCCGTCATGGTCTCTCCGAGCCCCACATGAACAAAAAACGCCTCTTCAGGTTTGGCCCCCATCAAGGCGCCCTGCCGCCACTGCAGAATCAGAAAGTTTTCAATCATGGCACGAACCTTGACCCACGTATTGGCATCATTCGGCTCGAACACAAATGGCTCGGTGGCTTTTTTGACGCTCTCCTCAACCATATTATAAAAGCGCCTGACGCTGATGTAACGCCATTCATTGTCATTTCCGGCCAGTGTCCGTGCTCCCCAAACCAGTACCCCCTTACCGGTGAAGGTGCGAATTGCATTGACGGATTTACCCGTCGCTGTTACATTCATATCTCTCTGGTCTTCGTCATCAATTTTAAAGGCTGGCTCCTTCACATAATTGAGCGACACGTTGGCAGGAGCTTTCCATACTCCCCGTGTGCTGTCTACCATGGCATAAACTCCAGCAATAGCCGGGGATGGTGGTGAAATAACCTGGAACTTGCTGATCTCCTTTTTGATCATGGCATAAATGGAGCTCTGAGCATGATAGAGGGATTTCTTGGCATCATCATCGGAGGGTGTCGTCTTGCCTTCCGCAGGATTTTTTCTCAGGACAGTGTCTGCTGGAATATCGGTACCCAATGGAAGAATCTTGATGGCAGATTCATCAATGAAATAGTCAAGGGAGGTTTTCAGCCAGGGAAAATAGGCTGCACCATAGCTCAACGAATTTATCCCTATCCCGCTCCTGAAACCTGTTAAATCCTTTCCCAAGTCCGAAAAAGCAATATCTTCTGCTTTTTGGTCTACATCTGCCGGATCCAAGTGCAATAAATCAATAATCACAACCCTGTCCATGAGATCGGCACACTGCTGAAGAGCACTAATGTATAATCCATAATATTCGCTTAGCACGGAAAGAGACGCTGCATCGGTAAAGATGATCATAGTGGGTTCATCCTCCTTCTTCAACGCCTTTAATGCCGTTGCCATCTCCTCGTCGTCAACGCTGTTATCCAATTTATAATCTCCGCAGGAGACGATATAGCAAGGCCCTCCCCCATTGCCGAAGTAGAGCTGCAGACTGTAATACATCCGGTAATTAAGCGAGAGAAATGGATCGGCAAGCGCACTGTCCAACTTGAACTCTCCATTCTCCTTTTTAATCTTTATCCCGTCGTCACTGCCCGTATGGATCATTGCAGGGCTTGCCGCCCCAAAGATTTCCACAAACTCGGCAAGTGATTTGATCCGTTTAGGTTTTGCTGTTAGTGTCATTCCCTTATAGGTACTATTCTTTGTGTACCCGATAAATGCAGGAATGGCTGTTTCCACCTGGGCCACTGATGGCGGCAGTTTGGAAATTTCTTCCACGTATACTCCCGGTGTTTTGTAAGTCATGGCCATAGGATTCGTTTCGTTGGAGTTAATGGATATGAATTTCAGAGTAAAATTTCTTTTCGGCGGTAACAGTCAGCGCCTCCGCCTTGATCATACTCACCTCGGGGTTGGGGAGGTCTGTCTCGTCCATTCCTCCCTTGTTTGTTACCGTGATATTTTCAATAAAACCAAAGCGAGTAAGCGGGAACGCATCTTTCGTTACCGATAAAGCATTGAATTTCTTTCCGACATAACGCCAATGTGTAGCTCTGTTCCGGAAACGCAACTCATAAGCCGGGCTAAGGATACAGCCATCATGGAGCATGTCGTATTCTGTGGTATCACTCTTGACAGCCAGTCTCAATATTCCAAATGGCGCCACTTTCTGCTGAAGAAGATAAAAGTCAATAGCATCCTGGCAGTCAGGATCATCCGACTCAACATGCATCGAATAGAATCCTTCCGGAAGTCCACCGAAGTCAACCTGAATGGTCTGGAACTCCTCTGGCAAGAGAAGATCTTCGGGAATAACCGTGATTTTTGGGGTAACCGTGGTTCCAAAGGCACTCTTTACCACAATTGTTGGCTTGATCCCGGCTTTTTTAACCCTGTATGCCATCGTCTGACGAACCAGGAGATGCCTGTCATTCAGATTTGCATAAGAGATCGGAAAACCATCACTTTTCTTTTCACTCTGCCAATCATCGAAATGAGTTGCCGGATCGTAGTTTTCAGCAGCATCACTTTTGCTTTTATTAATGGCAGTAAAAAGCGTTGCAGGAGTATTGAGGTCGTCGATCACCATATCCCCTGGCAGATATTTATAATTGTTAACGTGTTTATCGGGAAGCGAGCATAATGAAGGGAACTCCCTGGCATGCGATCCTTTCATATTTTGGAATAGATAGACGTTCCCGCTGTTTTCTGTTAACGGCAGAGCGGTGTAATTCAAAAACAAAGGATCGTTCAGATTGACAAGAAAAGTAAAGGCCAAGTCGTCATCAAGATCAGGAAACGGCTTGAATTTCGAAGGGTTCTGCATATTGGACTCCGCTCTCATCCCGACGATGATACCGGTGGAGGTCTGTTTAAAGATGCAATGGTGCCGGTCAAGGTTCTTCCTGCATTCAGGAGTCGGAGTGATGTCGAGAAATTCGCGAACATCATACTTCAGCATCATGTCCGCCTTGGCATCATCGGTCATACCCTCATAATTCTCCCTCCCTTTGTTGAGGAAATAGTGGTGAAGTATCTTTACTTCAAACAAGATGTTATATGTGACCGTCATGCCCATATACGTAGCCATGCCCCTTGTTTGTGGTTCCGACGCCTTAAGAATTAACCTGATCGTCGATACGTATCTGCTTAATGACCCCACGAGTCTCTCTCGTGCTCTCCCTGCTTATCGACAGCAACCTTACCTTGTAGCAGACAAAGGGTTGCTGTTTACCCCCCAGCGTACTCCACAAATAGTTGACTTGTTCGAAGGTTAGGGAGTACAGATCAAGAATTATGTGGAAATCATCAGGCAAACCATCCCCCTTGGTCACCGAATTTTGCCGAGTGAAAGAATATTTCCCCTGAAAAAAGCTGATGACGTGCGACAAGTAAATAAGGGCATATTCATAATTGGCCATACAAGCCGTGAAGAGAACATAGAGGTTTACATTCACCGGCGGATTATCGTAATGCACTTCATTGCTGTTGACAACAAATGTTCCTGGAAAATTTTTCATCGTCGCCTCTTCCGAGAGATTGACCAGGGTAAGGAAAACGTTATTGGCTTTTTTCATTTCCTCATCACTCAGACGGGAAATATTCTGCAATACCACATCCGGCACGGCATCAAGGCTGCCAGGTTTTTCCAAACCTTTGAAATAGCTGACCAGTTGGTCGGCAAGAAACTGTAATGCCTTATAAATCATGACACTGTAGTTTGCTGTATGAATGGTATACCCGGCTTTATGCGGCTGCATGGAGAACCGGTCGCAAATCAGTACTGATCACAACACCATTCACACTCACTGAATGGATAAAGCGTACAACAGAAAAATGGTGGGAATAGAGTACAAGAACAAAGGATAGCACCCCGCTCTGCTCACTCTGATTGTAATTAATTTTTTACAAAAAATCAAAGTAAATTATTTGTGCTGGCAAACAAACTCTTTCGTGCTTGAACAATAGTAATCTGTTATTAGAGATAACGCTCGTAACGAAAACATCTGCCCTGAGGTGTGAACGGTGGTAAAGGTGTAGAAAGTTTGTACGAGACGACGGCTTCCCAACAGCAAATAAAGTCCAAAGATAGCACTGCATAATGCACAACAAAATTCTCATTATTCAACAACAAGCAAAAAAACGCTTCATCAATCGTTGATTAACTCAAAACCTTTATTACATTTTCCTTACGCTTATCACACAACAAAATGTATACAATATTGTTATACAGAACCGTGACAAGAAGCAGTAATAGCATAAGATTATAAGCACTACGATGAGTTATGCGCCTGTTGTAACGAGAGTGCTTATGGAGTAAAGAGAGGTGTTGATGCGTTTATTGCTGGTTTAGGCAGGTCGGTCTAAACTATGTCAGGGGATAAGAAATATATAATCACCACTTGTCTTCCTGACAGTCTTAATAAAAAGGTGATTAAAAGAAAAATTATGAAAAATGCAAAGACAGGATCCTTCCAAATCGGAGGCAAGGACGATGGTGTGACGCTTAATGCTCAATTGTTAGTCGTGGAGAGTGATGTTGTGGGTGTCGGCTTCTACAAGAACGTTGTCAGTGGGGTGTCGTTTGGAGTGAAGTTTTCGGGAAAAGTTCATGCGACTGGCTTGGGGACAGCAGAGCAGTTGTTTGCGTTGGGTGGACGACCGATCAGAGAGATTCCTGGCGCATCGAATATCCCCACGCTAAACATTACCTTGCAGGGCATCTGGGGAGTGGAGGGGGATGCGAACTACGTGGTTTGGACGGACACCCCAGTACTGGATCCTCATACTGGCATGGTTCACGTAAAATGGGAAGATGCATAATCAATGAGGATCAGATGCAATTTAGCCTGATTTGTCATTGATTTTAAGTAAAAAAAATAGCGCGCAAAGCCGAGCTGAGCCGCGAAGAAAGCATGTGACCCGCTTGGTTTTGCGTCAAAGTCTTACTCGATACCTCGAAGTCAGCCAATCGTGACCGTACGACTTGATTGGCAAGAGCTATTTTCTCGGCTCAAATTTTCTGCTTAAAACGCCTGCCGATCACTCCCCCTGCCACCACCAACAACGCCACAACGAAAGCGCCAAGCGATATCCTGCGACCGGTTTCAAAGCCGTTTCGATCATAGTAAAACCTGACCTCCCTGCTGCCAGCAGGAACCACAACGCCGCGCAGCAGGCCGTTCACTTTCACGACTGCAGTTTCCCTGCCATCAATCTTCACCTTCCACCTCAGGGGGTAATGAATTTCGCTGGTCACAAGGAATGCCTCTCCGGGAGCAGCAACCTTCAATACCATGGATTCTGCTTTTGCGTCAAGTGATGTGACCGTTGCCGATGCAAAGGTTCGGACTCCTTTCCAGAGAGAGCCATCAACATAAGCCTCTCCGGCTGGGGCCTGATCATCAAGAAGTCGGGCAAAGAGGGCTTCGCTACCATTCACAGCCATCACACGGTTGGCAAACCATGCTCTTGGGGCGCTTCCCTGAAGGCTGTAAACGTAAGCTGTCACCGGGCCGCTTGCCAGTTGCAGTTCACCGGTTTTGACCAGCTTGAACGCTGGATGCTCGATGGGTTGAGGAGTGACAATGTAGCCGACATTAAGCATCCGCAGGATATTGAGGCTTGCAAGATTCTCCGTTTTTGCAAGAAACTCCTCATAGAGCTTGAGCTTGGCAGGATGGTAGCCACCCACGGACTCAATACCGAAGAGGGCAAACTTGTTCTCCGCAAAGAGCGGCCCGGCGGGGTAGATTCTGAAAGGCCCTTTCTGTGCAGCAAGATAGCGGGTGATATCGTCGTGCCGGAAAGCGGGTTCCACCATGCGGCTATCAGCGAAAACCGGGGAGCGTAGCGAGTGGGTGGATGGGTAGATGATCTGTATATCCATCCAGAGCAGATCGCCGAGTGCAAGAAGAAAGAGCAGGATGGCCGTCATTTTGTGGGAGAGCTTCTCCTTGATGCTGAGCCAGATCACTCCGGAGAAAAGAGATGCAATGAGCAGTACCATCCAGAGGCTCCCCGTCAGATTCTCCCAGCGTACCTTATTGACCATAAAGGCCAGGTCAAAACTTCCAACCTGCGGTTCGGGAAAGAGTGAGCGGAAGAAACTTTCAAGCGACGGTTCAAAGGCAAGGAAAAGGAGCAGAAAAGCTGCAAGAAGCAGCGCTCCGATCCTGATCGGTTTCAAGAAGCGCTCCGACTGGCGCTGAAGCAGGTCGTTGACTCCGATTGCGGCAAGACAAGAGATGATCAGATAGAGCATGATGAGCGCCATGGAGGGCACCCTGAAGCGGCTGAAAAGTGGCGCAAAATGGTAGAAGAGATCAAACACCGGACTGAAAAAACGTCCAAAAGAGAGCAGCAGCGCAAGCAGTGCACCTGCAATAAAATACCAGGTCATCGGCTCTTTTCTGCGGACAACAGCGCCTGCAACAGCGAGCAGCAACACCACAATTCCGGCATAATGGGGAAAGTCGGTAAAGGGCATGAAACCCCAATAGGTTACTCCGCCAAAGCCGAAGAGTCCCGGCACAAGAAAGGTGAGCAACTCCAGAGGGTGCATTGACCAGAGTGTGGCATACTCCCACGCTGAACCTCCTCCCTCTGCAGCCATCCCCCTCACTGAATATGCGGCATACTCGGATGCAGGCAGGTATATCGATGCCGACATGGCAATGCCGCAACCCAACGCCAAAACCAACAACAAAAATATTCGCAATGTCATGTAGGGGCCGCCCTTGTGGCTGCCCTCATCCGTACCCCCATTACCACCTGCATGACCCTCCCTGCCACCTCCAGGAAGCACAGGAGGCATCCCTGAAACAGCAGTTTTTTTTGCAGGCACCCAGCGACGCGAAAGAAACAAAACAACAGCCAGCAGCAGCAGGAGCATCCAGGAATACCAGGCAATCTGAACGTGTGAGCGCTGCAACTGAAACCCGGCTAAAAGCGCAAGCATCCCGGCATCGACCAGCCCTCCGCGCTGCATGAGCCGCATGGTGGCCCAGAGCATCCATGGCATGTAGGCCACCGTCATAAGCTGGCTGCCGTGACCATGCACCAGCATGGCGCTCATATAGGGGTTGAGTATAAAGAGCGCCCCGCCAAAAGAGGCTGCAAGGGTTGTCAAGCCGTACTGGCGAAGAAAAAGGAAGAGTCCCAAACCGGCAAAGGCGAGGTGGAGGAGCTGCAAAACGATGCCGTCAGTATGAAAGAGGTTGAAAACAACGTTGGGGTAATAGAGTCCACTGAGATAGCTGAATGCCTCCACAGTCGGCATACCTGAAAAGAGCCAGGGCTGCCAAAGCGGATATGCGCCGGTTTGGGCCTGAAGCCGGTCAAGCGCCATTGTCGAAGCCTGGGGAATAAGGGTATCTGGCGCAAGAAGCATCTTCGATTGAAAGACAAGCGGATAAAAGAGCAGCAGAACCAGAAGGGTGTAGCCGCCAAAAACAGTGAGCAACAGGAGAATCTTTTTCTTCACAGCGTTATGGCTTTGGGTTCTTGTAAAGAAAGGGCAGGTGCCTCAAGATAATCTCTCTCTCCTCCTCTTCCAACTTCAGGAGCAGCAGCAATACCGTAAAGCTGCAGAGCGATAACAGGGCTGCAACCGCCAACCCGGCAAAAGGTGGCAGGCCAAGCAACCACGGGCGTAGAGCCATGAGAAGTAAGGCTGTAGATAATCCGGCAGTAAAGGGTTTCCAGAGCGCTTTGCCAAAAGGGTGAATCTTCAGGATGCGGCGAATCTCAACAAGACGGAGAACAGAGAGCATCAAAAAAAGCAGCAAGGTAGCAAGAGCGGCACCATTCAAACCCATCTTTGGGATCAGGAGAAAATTGAGCGCCACCTGCAAGCCAAGGGCAGCAAGAGCGTTCAGGAGGCTGAGCCGCGCATGGCCGGTCATGGCAAGTACTGTCGCTGAGAGGCCAAAGCTGGCCTGCAGGAATGAGGCAACCGTCAGAAGAAGCAGCGCGGCTGCTCCTTCCGCAGCAAAGCGGGCGCCGAAAACCGAAAGCACCAGTTCGGGCAACACCATGAAAAGTATGGCTGGCGGAATAACCACAGTTACAATCCAGCGTGTCACCATCTTGAAGATCCGTCCTATCTCAGCATTCTGCCTCCCCGTATGCAGCTCGGCAATCATCGGCGCAGCAATGCCAGCAAAGGCAAGGAGGACTGAGCGGATGAGCCCCGCCGTTCTGGCTGCAGGATGATAGAGCCCGACCGTTGCCGTATCGGTAAGCATACCAAGCATCATAACATCAAGCCAATGGCTCATCATGCTCAACAGCGAGACCGCCATAAAGGGAATGGCGTATGCAAGCATCACCTTGTCTGTGCGAGCGTGGAGTATATCCCCCGGAAGAGTCCCGCTGATTCTGGAAAGAGAGGGACGAATCCAGAAAAATCCCCCAACGCCCGCCAGTGCAAAGGGAAAAAAGAGGGCGGCATCCTCTCCTGCAGTGTAACGAAAGAGAAGAGTCAAGAGAAGCAGAAGCAGTGGACTGACAATCTGTGTAGCAATAATTTTGGGCTTGAGCTGGCGAAACCCCTGCATGGCATGGCCAAACAGCAGGGTTACCACATTGAAGGGAATTGCCGCAGCATAGCAGCAGATCGCAAGCTGTAGAAGGCTACTGCCATTGAGCATGGTGGAAATCGGCGCTGAAAAGAGAAGCAGCAGGAGCGCCACGATGAGTGAAAGCGTGATGCTCATTTTCAGGGCGGAACCAATCACAGCCCTCTGGCGAAGAGGATCATCACGGTGCAGACTGACAAAGCGCAGCAGACCCGAATCGAGCCCTGCAACAGCAAGCACCTCGGCAATCTGGATAACGGCAATGGCGAGAGCGTAGGTGCCAAGAGCATCAACACCGAGCAACCGAGCAACCACAAGGTTATAGGCGAATCGGGCTGTCTGGCCAAAGAGAAATCCGGCAAAGGAGAAGCCCGCCTGACCGGCTATGACGGCATTGCGGTTCACAGGCTCCTCTCCCGGGAGGCCTTCTCCAGCTCCTGCACCATGACAGCAGCAAGCGCATCCCAACTGTGCTGTCGGGCAAATGCCTGCCGCGCCTCAACACGCCGGTCAGCAAGAGCTTCCGGCACCATGCGGACAAATTCCTCCTGCGAAACGGCCACATGCAACACCTCCCGCGCCCGCTCTACCGCGCTGCAATAGTTCATGGAGAGTATAGGCACCCCTGCGGCAGCATACTCATAGAGCTTGTTGGGATGGGATACCCTTTTCAGATCACTTGAAAGGAGCGGCATCAGGGCAAGATCGAAGTGCTGCACCCAGGCGGGAAGTTCGCTGTACTCAATCTTGCCGAAATAGTGGACGTTTGGCAGCGCGTTGATGGCAGCCTGTTTTTGCCACCACTCTCTCTCATAGGCTGGACCGAGTAGCACAATCGAATAATCCGGCCATGCGCGGGCAGTGGCAGCAATCAGGGAGCTATCAAGCCAGTCCATGGCCCCCGCATAGCCAAGAATTGGCCCCTTGAGCCGTGAGAGGGCTGCTGGCTTGCCAGGACGGAAGATCGCAAAATGGCTGAACTCAACGCCATTGCCAAGTTCAACCAGGCGCACGCCGGGTGGCACCCTGAGACGGCTGGTCAGCTCACGACTGACACTGAAGAGCAGATCAACCTTCGAAAGATAGTGATCAAGAGAGCCCTTCAGCCAGTGCGGATTGTCGGGAAAGGCAAGATGATCATCATTGGCATCATAGAAGCGAAGGCGGCATGGCATGAGGGCTGCAACCCTGCCCCAGTAGATATTGCTCAAACCGATAATTCTGTTTGAGGAGCCAAATCCGAGAATGGTCACCCAGAAAAACATCAGCAGAATTCCGGGCAGGGAGAGAAGCCAGCGCAGCAAAGGAATATCGAGCAGGCGTCCGAACCTGAAGGGAACACTCTTCAGAAAGGGGACACTGACAACCCAGACCCGCCCCCTTTTGACTGGAATCCAGTGGTGGCGACGGCGAAGCGTAAATGGCTCTATGAAAAGAATGCTCCAACTCTCCGGAAAACGGCACAAGAGGCGCTGCTTCCGGGTTGAGAGAAAGTCCCACTGTATCTCGGAAAACCAGACAAGCCTGAGCGGAGTGCAAGGCGCTCCCCTATTGGATGACAAGTTCATAGATCTGCACTTTTTCATACCATGCCCGCAGCAGCGGCTTCACTCCCGTAAGATAAAACAACGGGTGACGGATACGAAACTCCGCACTTCGGAGAACAGTAAACCCGGCTCGTGTGAACAGCGAGAGCGCTTCAGAGCGCGTCATCTCATGAAAATGGTCGGAACTTGCAAGGATGGAGGGTTTCCAGAGCGGCATGGAGACAAAGAGGCGGGCATGCTCACCAGACAGAAGCCCCTTGACTTCAAGCAACGCATGAAGCGGATTGTAGAGATGCTCAAGCACCTCAAAAGCGGTCACAACCCCGAATGATCCCGGAAGTGGCTCAAGGTCGAGATCGACTGTTGTGTTCTCGAACGGACATTCAAAATGCTGCTCCAGCGAAGCCGTAAACGGGGTTCGATCACCCAGATCAAGCCCGCTGACAAGTGACGCACCGGAGAGTGAGGAGCCTCTCAGAAATTCGAGTGTTCTTTGCCATCGGAGCAGGTGACCCTGTTCGTCAAGATAGGCTCTGTCAATAACGGTTCTGTACTTGTTCTGCATCATCTGTTTTTCCCTGTGCGATCGGTTATGTTGTGGACTTTTTTTCCCTCAACTCTTCACCAAAACTGCCGGCAAGACGCAGGGGAAGCAGGAGCAGATAGAGCACCACGCCGCTCCAGGCCCGGTGCTTTCTGAAAAGATGAAGTGCCCCGATACTTTTCTTGAGCAGTTTCCGCAGCGGTCTGCCGGAAAGCGACGCCGAAACCTTGTGCCATACCCTTGAGGAGGGCACATAATTGATACTCATACCCCGATCGCGAACCCGCAGGGAGAGATCGACATCCTCGGCATACATCCCGAACGTTTCATCAAACCCGCCAACACTATCGAAATCACGACAACGCATGGCGAAACAGCAGCCTGTAGCATAACCGGTAAGAGCCGGACGATCAAAATCGGGAGCATCTTTTTTCCGCAACCCGACATGGCGGATAAGGCCGGTCGAAAGGTTGACAACACCACCGGCGTACCAGAGCCTCTCCGGACGATCCGAATAATAAATTTTCGGTACAGCTATTCCTGCCCCGGGGTTGCACTGCAGGATATCGAGCAATGGAGTATAAAAAGTGCTCTCCACAAGAGTATCGTTGTTCAGAAAGATCACGAATTCAGCCTTCAGCTCCATAACCCTTCTGAATCCGGCGTTGTTGCCCCCAGCATAGCCGATATTGACCGGCAGGAGGAGAAGCTCAACAGCCGGAAAGCGCTCCCGTATCTTTTCCGGAGAGCCATCGGTCGATCCATTATCGACAACAAGCACCCTGCAGGATGGAGAGATCAGTGCCGCAAGTGAATCCAGACAGGCAAGCGTATCCTTTGCGCCGTTCCAGTTCAGCACCACGATGCAGCTCAACGGAGAGGTCATCACCTCCGTGCAGCTCTTGCTTCAAGAAAATGTCCGGCCTGTTCTGCAAAAAAACCCCAGGAAAAGTGACGCCGGAAAGCTTCGATAGCCGGGCGCATCGCCTCAAGCTCATGCTTGTCACGACAGTCGAGAAACGCACCGACTGCACCGGCAAACCCCTCAGCCGAACAGTCAGGGGCAACCCAGCCTGTTTTTCCAGGACGAACCATCTCGGGAAGGGCGCCTGCCGGTGTGACAATTACGGGCAAACCGTGGCCATAGGCAAGTTGCAACACTCCCGACTGCGTTGCACTGCGGTAGGGAAGGACAACAGCGTCTGCCGCAGCAAAAAAGAGGGCACTGCGTTCAGTGGAAACGTAACCGGGGTAAAAATCGACGTTTCCTTCGATGCCAAGCTGCGCAACAAGCTTGCGATAGATACCATGATCCTCATGAAACTGTCCGGCAACGACAAGACGAAGCGCGGGATCCCGCTGCAGAATCGCTGGCATGGAACGAAGCATGGTGTCGAGCCCCTTGTAATGGCGCACATAACCAAAAAAAAGCAGCACCGGAGAGTGAGCGTCGAGCTTGAGCGCCTGACGTGCATCCTGCACCGAAGAGTGCTCCCCATCCGGCTCATAGAGGGGATGAAAAAGCTGCAGCAAAGGGATTTCAGGCAGAGCTCTCTGCACCGTTTTGGTAACAGCCTCCGAAAGGGTCAAAAATCCATCGGCGGAAGCAGCCAGCAGCCTCTGCATAAGTGGGTCGAATAAAAATGATTCATGTGAAGAGAGGTTATGGAGCAGCACCACCATCCTGATACCGGTCAGACGACGTATCGTAAAAAAAAGCGGTGCCAGAAATCCGCTCCAGTAAGCCACAAGAAGCAGATCTGGTTTCAGTGACCGGAGATGTCGTATCGCTCCAAACCAGGAAATGGGGTTGAACAGTACCAGACGCGACTCATTAAAAAAGGTGAGATCTGCTCCCTGAGCCTCTTCAACTCCACCCTTGACCAAAAAATCGGGGTAGAGAGCCCTGAACGCAACAGGAGTAACATCATATCCCCGGTCTTGAAGGGCATCCCTCAACATTCCACTGAAGCGGGCGATCCCTCCCTTCAGTGGAAAAAAAGGGGATATGAAGGCAATGCGCAATGCTATACCTCTCCAAAACCCTGCTCAAAAAACTCAACCAACTGACGGGAAGCCTCAGCAGCATCCTCGCCATCCAGCTTGAGCGTCAACCGGGTACCCTTCGGAGCCGCAAGACTCATGACACCAATAATGGACTTCGCATTAATTTCAACACCCTGCATCTCAATAAAAAAATCTGATTTGAAACGGGATGCGAGTTTGACAACCGCAGCCGCAGGTCTGGTATGCAGCCCTGCCTTGTTTTTAACGATAACTTCCTGAACAATCACGAATTTCCTATACCTTTTTGTGTAATTAAGTTACAATTTTTTCACCATCGCAATTTCATCGCAGGCCATAAGCTTTGGACAATGAGTACAATCCCTCCATATTTTTTGAGGAAAATACTCTTTCTTGATTTCGCTGTATCCGAGACGACGGAAAAACTCACGGCTGAGTGTCAGAACAAAAACCTCCTCAACCCCCTCTTCATGTAACACCGACTCCGCCTTTTCGACCAGCCTCCGCCCTATACCCCTCATTTTATAGCGGTTAAATACCGCGAGTGAGCGTATTTCAGCAAGCTTCAGGGTATAGAATGCAATAGCACAACAACCTATCACTTCGCCATTGTACTCAGCGACAAAAAAGTTACGAATATTTTCAACAATATTATCACCGGAGCGCTCCAGCATGATTCCCTGACGCGCATATTCTGCGGTGATAGCGGCAATAGCCGAGGCGTCAGCCAGACGCGCATACCTGACATAGAGTTCAGCTTGTTGCATAATCAGCCGAGACTCTCATCCAACGGTTCTGCAGCCCTGATACGACCCGAAACCTCTCTCCAGAGTTCATCCTTGAGCTCTTTAAGTCCCTGGCCAGAAACGGCTGAAATCGAAAGAACCCTGACTCCCTCCTCAAGCGTGGGAATTTCAAGATCTTCAGCGGCAATATCCATTTTCGTCACAACCACTAACCTTGGTTTATCGAGCAGTTCCTTCTCAAATTTTTCAAGCTCCCCGAGAAGGGTATGATATTCATCAGCAATATCAGGTGAATCAGCCGAAATAAGAATGGCAAGTATTTTTGTACGCTCAATATGACGGAGAAACTGAAGACCAAGCCCTTTTCCCTCTGCCGCACCCTCAATAATTCCCGGAATATCAGCCATCACAAACGATTTGTACTCCTCGTAGCGCACAATGCCCAAATTGGGAACCAGTGTTGTAAAGGGATAATCGGCAATTTTTGGCTTGGCCGCGCTGATCACCGAAATCAGTGTTGACTTGCCCGCATTGGGAAATCCAACCAGGCCGACATCAGCCATAAGCTTCAACTCCATGTTGAGCATAAGCAGCTCACCCTTCTGACCCGGCTCGGCATATCGGGGCGCCTGTCGGGTTGGTGTTGCGAAGTGCTGGTTTCCCCGCCCCCCTTTGCCACCTCTCGCAATCAAGATTTCCTGATCCTCGCCAGTCAGGTCGGCAATAATTTCGTTGGTTTCACCATTTCTGACAATGGTACCGCAGGGGACATCAATAACAACATCGGCCCCATCCCTGCCTGTTTTACGGGCGCCCTGACCATGCACACCGCGAACAGCGATATACTTCTTTTTATATTTGAAATCGAGAAGAGTGGTCAACTGCCGATTGGTTCTCAGCCATACATGGCCTCCCCGACCGCCATCTCCACCATCCGGGCCACCTTTTGGCACAAACTTCTCCCTCCGAAAACTGACACACCCTTTTCCGCCGTCTCCAGCATGAACAAAAATCGACGCACTATCAACAAACTTCACTCACACACCTGCCTTTTGAATAATCTTTCTCTTTCTCTATTTTGGTACACAACATCTAAATACTGAAACATCATGGCAACAACCCACACCGGAAAACTCCCTATTGAAGAGCTGATCTCACGACTCGAAGAGATCACCCGGAATATCGAAAATCCGGAAACCGGCCTCGAAAACACTATTGGCATGTACGAAGAGGGGCTTGCCATCGCCGAAAACTGTAAAAAAAGGCTGCTGGAAGCCAGAAAAAAAATCGAGGTGATCAACCCTGAACTCGCAAAAAGCTGGCCCGAATCACTGCGAACCAAAGATCTCTTCGACAGTGAATCCTGATCACTCACCCCTCGAGCTTCATTAACAGCACCTCATTGACCATCTGGGGATTGGCCTTGCCCTTCATCTGGCTCATGCACTGACCCACAAAAAAGCCAAGGAGCTTGGTTTTTCCGCCGCGATAGGCGGCCAACTGACCGGGGTTGGCATCAAGAATTGCCTGCACAACCGTCTCAATCGCGCCACTGTCAGAAACCTGTGCAAGTCCCTCCCGTTCAACAATTTCCGCTGGAGCATCGCCACTCTTCAGCATCAGCTCAAAAACCTGCTTGGCGATGGTAGTACTGATCACACCCTTGCCAATCAGCGCAATCAACCCCCCAAGCCGTTCCGGCAGAATGGAGAACTCCGCAATATCCAGATAACTCTCTTTCAGCACGCGCATCACCTCACCCATCACCCAGTTGGACGAAGCCTTGGCATCGCCAGAAACCCTGACGCTCTCCTCGAAATAGTCCGCAACCTCGCGCTCGACAGTCAGCACGGCTGCATCATAGGCCGGAATGGCATACTCATCAACAAACCGGGCAGCCCTCTCTTCCGGAAACTCGGGAAGCTCACTCATGATCCGGTCAATCATCTCCTGATCAACCAGCACCGGCACAAGATCAGGATCAGGGAAGTAACGATAATCATGGGCAAACTCCTTGCCGCGCATGGAACGGGTCTCCCCCTTGTCGGCATCCCAGAGACGGGTCTCCTGCAGAATAACCCCACCGGCTTCAAGAATCTCACGATGACGCTCGACCTCGTAATCGATTGCCTTTTCAACATTCTTGAAAGAGTTCATATTCTTGATCTCGGTACGGGTACCATACTCCGTCTCCCCGACTGGCCGCAATGAGACGTTGGCATCACAGCGAAGACTTCCCTCCTCCATGTTGCCATCCGAGATACCAAGATATTTGACGATCTGACGTACCTTCTGCAGATAAGCAGACGCCTCTTTCGATGTACGCAGGTCAGGATAACTTACAATCTCAAGCAAAGGGACGCCACTCCGGTTGAGATCGATATAGGTCTCTTCACCGATATCATGAATTGATTTTCCGGCATCCTCCTCAATATGAATTCTGATCAGTCGAATCTCGCGATTACCCTCTCCAGCATCAATCTGCACCAGCCCTTCGCTGCATATCGGTTCTTCAAACTGCGAAATCTGGTACCCTTTCGGCAAATCAGGGTAAAAATAGTTTTTCCGGGCAAGCACCGAGTGGGGCGCTATAGAGCAACCCGTTGCAAGACCAAGCTTCACGGCATCCTCAACAACACGACGGTTAAGTACCGGAAGCGCTCCGGGAAGAGCAAGACAGACGGGACATACATTGGTATTGGCCGACTTGCCGAACTTCGCCGAACAGCCACAGAAGGCTTTGCTTGAGGTATTGAGCTGACAATGCACCTCAAGGCCCACCACTAATTCATACTTCATTGTAAAAATTAACGTTATTGGAAAAACACCGGATCATTAGCACCGAGGCCTCTCCTGCTTGGAAAAATCAGGATGGTCAATACGACTCATAGGAAAACTTCTGCCCACCCACAGTAGCTTCAGCCATAACCCCGGCTTTTGGAAGAACAAAAACGGCTACACCATTGGAATAATCGGTATTGGTTGCCATTCCTGTCGTAACCATGATGGCTGTAACCTGGGCATTAAGCTCATAGTTACCTTTTTTAAAATCGTCAAGGTCTCCCCTGCTTTTAAAAAAAATGATTTCCGAAAAAGATTGACCACCAAGTTGCGGACCAACATTAAGCTGGGTAATGGTTGAGCGCCCAACAAGATTATTGAGCTCATAGACATATCCTTTTCCATGTCCCCCGCCCAACATGATGAATCCCCCTTTATAAACATCAGGAAAAACAACATACCCATAGGCACTATCAAAAAAACGGGAAAGTCCGGTATTTGCCTTGAAAGAGTCGGCCGACATCCTTGCATGATCCGCTTCAGCAGGGTCCCATCCAGCCGATGCCCTGGAGCAGAAAAGTCCTGCGAACAAAAACGCAAGAGTAACAATTTTCATCATTTTCATCATCTTCATCATTGTCGTCTTTTTTTTGTTGTTTAATAAAAGCAAAGCATAGAAAACATACAATGAGATGCAAGCCGTAATGTACGATTTTCATCCCAATAAATCACGGCAACCCTCGCCTGAAGAAAAAATGCGGGTGTCCTGTAGGGGCACGGCATGCCGTGCCCCTACGTGTGCCCCCACATGCACCCTTTCTGCCAGGAAGGCACGCCGTGCCCCTACCCTCTTGTCAGGCACGGCATGCCGTGCCCCTACCGTATCGCCTCAATCTTTTTGACGACATCTCTCACCACTTCTTGTACCACAACCGCATGTATTTAGCTCTTCAGCGATGGATCGCCAACAAATCTGTTGGCAGCAAAACTGTTGGGAGAGAAAACGAGACACCAATAAAGCAGAAATTCGCGTTGTATAATAGAAAATGAAAAACGGTTTCATGAAAAGATCAGGCAGCAAATTCCAGGGGCAAGCACCCCTGGAACATTAAAACAGTTCCTGTCGGAATTGCTAAAAACTGAAGCCTGTCCTGAGATAGATTCCGTAATCCTCCATCAGTCGGCCATCATCAAATCCCTGAGCAAAAACGATGCTTGCGGAATAGCGCGACTCAATACCGCCAAACCACAACCCTCCGCCAGCACTGGAATGCCATGCGCTGGAATCCTCTCCGTCAAGAAAAACCCTGCCGGTTTCAGCAAAGGCCAGGGGGCCATACATGATCGGAACAAGAAGCTTGAAGGTACCCAGGTAGAGACGAAGTTCCGAACCGGCATAGAGTGAAGCATCTCCGGCAAAACGCTGTCGGTCATAACCCCTCAGCGAGGTGGAACCACCAAGAAAAGCCGCTTCATAAAAGGGATATTCACCCCATAACTTCTCTCCGCCAAAACGAAGGGCCAGCCGTGAATAACGGGATGAAACCAGCGGGATATAGGTACGGAATTCACCACTGAGTTTTCCATATGCCTGTTCATTTCCAAAAAACTCGGGATAATAGCTCCCACTGACATCCACCATGATTCCGCTGAGAGCCGTTGTATTGCCCGCCTGACCTGCGACTGCAAGAGAACTTGCCTGCTTTCTTGGTGAAAGTGCAATGTCATCTCCGCTATCTCGTGAATCATAATGAAATCCAACCCTGAAACTGCCGGCAAAATCATGATTGATACCGGGAACCTGGGCTCTGTTCAGGTCATTGAATGAACCTGGGGTAAGAGCAAGGTCTATCCATTTTGCACCGACTCCTGCGCTCCAGTTATAATTCCTATCCATCGGATAACGCAATGAGGCACTTAAAGAGGTAACCTGGTTGAGAATTTCAAAATCATCTTCCGTGAGGCCTGTGCCATTATAGTATTTTTCGTTTCCAAGCCCGTAGAAGTTAATGATATCGATACCCGTCGTACCCGCTTCCACAAAAAGTGATGTATTCCTGAAAACCGACCGGAAATCGCCTGTGTACTTCAGTTTATAACGAATATCCTCTCCGGTAGTAAAACCTCCGTTCAGTTGCATTCTGTAACGATAAGGGGTCGCCCTGAAGCTGTAATCCACAAGAGTGGCTCCCATCCCAAGAAATACTCCGGTATCCGAGGAATAATCAACGCTTGGACGGAAACCAATCTCTCGACCTTCATCACGCGCCTTCAGATCATATTTCTCCTGATCATCAACCGGAACAGAAACCGTATGACGATCAACCACGGTATGGTTCCCGGTGACAAATTCCGATTTCTCACCATCATCATAGAAAAAGGTCATCATCGCGGAGGTATCGGGGTCACCAGAGAGAGCTCTTATGGAATAATCTTCAAAGATATCCTGCCCCTCACCGCCAATAACCCTTACTTTCACTCCACCCTTGCAAACCGCCCCATCAACAATAACCCGGTCATCGCCTCCCTGAAGATAGAGTCTGACCTCATTTGTTTCGACAGGATGAAAGATGCGTGAATAGAAAGGCACTCCCTTTGCGGCTCCGGTATTGCCATCTCTTTTGGAAACTGCAACCTCTATACTGCCATCCGCCGTACGATGTACCTTTGCATACTCAGATTTATTGCTTGTATAGACATCCACATCTCCAGCATAAAGCAGATAGAGTTCTGCAGATGCTTTGTCAAGGAGGTCTCTTCTTGATCGAAGCTCACGTTCAAGACGAGCACCCTCCTTGTCGTACATTGCAGGCGGCATCTTCATGACGGCATCATGGATAAGCTGGTCAGTCAGCTTCTGCTTGACTTCGATGGTAACCGCATCCCACTCTGTCCTGTCAATCCCGGACAAGAGACGCCGGTCAAGAGGACGACCGGAGAAGCTTAAATTTTTGATACTCGGATAATTTTCCCCAAAATTCGTCATCCGGGGAACAACCCTGGTAATAATCCATGAAAATAATCCGTCCTGACGGGAGAAGGCATGATCCCTGTCTCGGGGAATGGGATACCATCTGGTATTGCCCTCTTTTTTATAACCGGCCCATTTCCACTGGTCGGAGTGACGATCCCAGTCACCGATAAAGAGATCAAGCAATCTTGCCCTTAAATAGGATGCGCTATCAACCTGGTTGTCGTTATCTTTTTCAAGGCTGTTAAAAACGGTATACGTACCAGATATTTTATCCGATCCGTTGAAACCTGTACCTGCACCTTCACTTTCATTCGGACGTTCCTCTATTGTCCCCGCAAGACCGGAAAATTCATCAAAATATTCACCAAGACGATCTTTATCGTATGGTAAAACCGTCAATTCCGGAGCAACATTATAAATAGAAGCAGCATCAAGCAACGGGGAAACAATAACACCGGATACAGGATTTGAAGTGGTAACCTGATCCTGTAAAACAGCAGAAATAACGGTATTCTTCAGCTTGGAGGGCATACCGCGTGAAGGGTCTTTATCGAGAGAACGAAAACGATATTCCCTTCCATTTGCTCCCCTGAAACTCAACGTCATCGTCTGAAAACCGCCCCCTTTTTCAAACGGCACCAATCCACCAGCAAAAGAGCCCAGATCAAGAACCGGCATCTCGACAGGGGTTGTCCAGAGTGATCGCCAGTGTGCACCAAACATCAGGGTATGCAGCGCCCCTGCCTCATAATCAGCACAGGGCACAACGCTCACCCGCTGTTTACCATCAAGCTGTTCAACAGGTATTTTTGATATTGCGGCACTTGCTGTAATCGGACTTTCCTGCGAAAAAAGTGAAAGAACAAGCAGCGATGCGACCCTTTTACGCGATAACCTCATAACATAACCAAGTTAACAGAACGAAGCCCTCAACACGCACTCCTTTCTGATTGTTGTAAAGAGGTTACAACGTTTTAAAAACGCAATAAATTCAAATGCCGGAAAAGCAGGTTATTGCCCTCCAGCTTCAATTTCGCGCCTCAAAGCTTCTCGTTCAATTTCAAGGCGACGGATCTCACGGTTTATCCGATCAAGCTCTTCAGGACTGCTGTCGATTTCAAGGCGGAGACGCGATGAAGCCTCGTCAATCAGATCAATAGCCTTATCGGGCAGAAAACGATCTGCAATATAGCGGTTGGAAAGCTCGGCGGCGGCAACGATAGCCGCATCCTTGATACGTACGCCGTGATGGATCTCGTATTTCTCCTTGAGTCCACGCAAAATGGATACCGTGTCCTCAACACTCGGCTGATCGACTACCACGGTTTGGAAACGACGTTCCAACGCAGCATCCTTTTCAATATGCTTGCGATACTCATCAAGGGTGGTGGCGCCTATACAACGAAGTTCGCCACGAGCAAGAGCTGGCTTCAAAATATTGGCCGCATCCATTGAGCCCTCCGCTGACCCGGCGCCAACAAGCAGGTGAAGCTCATCAATAAAAAGAATGACCTCCCCTTCGGCAGACTGAACCTCACGGACAACCGCTTTCAGGCGCTCCTCGAACTCTCCACGAAATTTGGCTCCAGCCACAAGCTGGGCGATATCAAGTGCGGCAATCTCTTTGCTCTTGAGGTTCTCAGGTACATCACCAGCCACAATGCGTTGAGCGATTCCTTCGACAATTGCAGTCTTGCCAACCCCCGGTTCACCGATCAGTACCGGATTGTTCTTGGTACGGCGACTGAGAATCTGCAGCACTCTGCGAATCTCCTCGTCACGACCGATAACGGGATCGAGTTTCCCCTTTCGGGCCTGGTCATTGAGGTTGCGTGAATATTTTTTCAGTGAATTATAGCTCTCTTCAGCGCTCTGACTGGTGACCCGCTGGGAGCCCCTGACTGTGGCAAGGACTTTGAGAATGGAGTCCCTGTTGAATCCTGCATCCCGCAGCATCCGCGAAACCGGTATGCCAGCCTCACCCATGGCAATCAAAAGATGCTCGGAGCTGATGTACTCATCCTTCAGGCTTTCGGCCTCTTTAAGAGCTACATCAAAGACCTTGCCGAGATTCTGGGAGATATACTGCCCTGTAGCAGAAGCTCCCGTAACCCTCGGAATTCTTTCGATTTCGCGATCAAGCGCCAATTGCAGCGTTTCTGCCGGCGCCTCCAGCTTCTGTGCTATCTGTACGGCAATACTGCTTTTATCGTCGAACATGGCATAGAGAAGATGTTCCGGCTCTATCTGTTGATGCTGACGGCTGGCAGCAAGCGTCGAAGCCGCCTGCAATGCCTCCTGGGCTTTCAGGGTAAACTTGTTTGGATCGAACTGCATGGTTTTAGCTGTTTAGCGAGACGTTCAAGTTCAGGAAGAGGAACTCTCTTCAGTCGGTGGCTGCGGAATGTTTTTTATAAGGGCGCCAACCACAAGCCGCAAAATCTGGGCACCTGTAGATAACAGCTCCACACTTTTCTCCTGGATATGTCGCTGGGTATCGAGCTGATCCTTGAAGAGTTCTACACACGCCGGATCATAATCTCCTCCGCTCACATAGGCATCAATCACCTCTTCAGCTTCAGCGAAAGGCAAGCTGAATACCCTCAACCCCAGCCTTGCCCTTTCAATTGAGTCAAGAACTTTCTTACCACTGTTCTGCTGCTCCATAACGTCTCTGTTTTTCGTCTGAAAATGAACCAACCCCACTTGATTATACAGAATAATGTAACAATTTTTTTCAACAAGAAAGGGGTAACGCTCTCTCGGAAGAGTTCTCAGGAACAGCTCCGCCTCTTTCCTGCAGCTCTTCCAACCATAGTTTCAGTGAGCAGTAAAAAAAGCCCTGCCGCAACAAAATAACGATAAAGCGGTTCACGCTCACCAGGCTCCATGACCCATCGGGAAACGGAGGCAATACGGTTAATGCTTTCAGAAACCTCCTTATAAACGGCATGTTCGGCACTGCTTCGAAAATAAAACCCGGCAGCTTCACGAGCCAGCATCTTTAAGAATTCAGGCCTGAAACTGCTCATAATCACTCTACCATGCTCATCCCGTTTGACTCCTTGCCCTGCATCATCCAACGGAATCACAACAGACTGACGCTTACCAACTCCTATCACAAACAGATGAACATTCGCTTTTTTCAACTGCTGGACTGCACTCCGAACCTCACCGGTATGATCCTCCCCATCACTCAGCAGCACCACAATCTTCTCTCCTTTTACCCCTGATGCCATTCGATCCTCCGATGTCGGTTCAAGAAGTCGTCCGGCAAGCTCAAACGCCGCACGGAAAGAGGTACCCTGCTCTTCGATCAGATCGGGTGAAGCCATGCCAAGCAGAGCATCGAAAGCATCCCGATCAGTCGTAAGGGGGCACTGAACCAGTGGACTGGCCGCAAAAAGAAGAATAGACATCCGTCCGCCAGTGACAGCACGACTGATACTTGTTATCTCCTGCTTCGCCTGCCCGAGACGGTCAGGAAGCACATCTCTTGCCCTCATACTCCGGGAAACATCAAGCATAAAAACAATATCGGCACCTTTGCGCAACACCGGTCGGCCACCACTGCAAAACCGGGGACCTGCCAACGCAAAGAGCAGCAACGCGATACCACAAAAAATCAACAGTTTTTTTACAACCAGAACTCTCAACGACAGACGACCCATCATAGCATCAATCAGCTCAGGGCCAATAACGGCTTCGCGTGCATGAAGCTGCCTTACGACTCCATACCCCAAAATCACGGCAAGGGGCATCAAAAGAAGTAAATACCCGATATTATCTGGCCAGGCAAAACACATGAGATCACTCCTGTACGGCAACTATTTCAATATCAATACGCTACGGTATCCTGAGCAGTCGGGTATTCGACAAAACAACCTCCAGCAACAGCAGCAGAATCGCCATCATCAAAAGCGGCAAAAACAACCCTGAACGATGCTCCATAACCGGCCCGGTAAACCGTTTTTTTTCAAGCCGATCAATAGATCTGATTGTTTGATCAAATGCTGCTGGATCCTCGACTCTGAAATACCCTCCACCAGTCGTTCGGGCAATACCCTGCAGCGACTCTTCATCCTTTTGTATGTAACGACCACTCTCCTCTGGCGGCTCAATGCGATCTTCAACAACTTTAAAACCGGCGTTTATAACATAAATTCTGACCCCGCTCCGAGCTGCTATGCTGGCTGCCGTTCCTGGCCCAACCTCTCCAGCATTATTTTCACCATCCGTGACAAGAATAAGTACCTTGTGCAACGACTCCGACGCTTTGAGACGATTGACCGCAATAAGAATCGCCGTACCAATCGCCGTACCATCATCCTGTATCACCCCAGGAGAAAGACGGTCAAGCAGCATGGCAAGCACCTCATGATCGAGGGTCAACGGACACTGTGTATACCCCTTTCCACGAAACACCACAAGCCCAATCCGGTCATTCGAACGACGCAATACAAAATTGCGCGAAACCTCCCGCGCAGCATCAAGACGGCTTGTTCCACCAACATCTTTCTGAAGCATCGATTCCGAAATATCAAGGGCCAGTATCACATCAATACCCCGCGATTCAGCTTCACTCTGACGAAATAAAAGATGAGGCCCTGCAAGCGCAAGTACACAGAGAACAAAAGCACTCCAACGCAGCCAATGCGGCATTTCACGCAACCACAAATGGGCATCAAATCCCGAATCTTTCAGCCGTTCAACTCCCGGAAAGAGAATGGCAGGAGTTCTGCCCAGATGCTCCCGCCAAGCCCTGAACCAGACAGCCAGAGCAACCAACGGCAAAAGCAACAGCCACGAGGGCTCTGCCAACTCAATACGCGGTATACGGGCGAACCACTCCAGCATAGAACAGCATTATCCGTTTAGCTCCATTCACCGAAATCTGTTATTGGATATCCTGAAAAGTGTGAACTCTTTTCAGCGAAAAAAATTTGATCGGAAACCTTTTCTGCCAGTTAAATGCGAGAAGTTTGCACTCGGCAATGGCATCAATATCACTGGCAAGTGCCAGCGTCACCACATCAGCCTCTTCAAGTCCGTTAATAACAGCACGTGACTGGTTAATGATCACCGTCTGGCCGGTTTTCTTTTTCCAGTATTGTATAAACGCCGCATTTTCGATTTTGTAAAGCTCCCGCGAAGTATCATAAGAGACATTCAGCAGCGAACGGCTTTCTCCGGGTGTAGTTGCAGCAGTGCCCGACACGGCGAAAAGGAAAAGCAGCAGCGCAAAAAACATGATTTTATTTATCCCGTAATAACTCACTTTCTTCCCGTTATCATAAACAAGAGATCAGTTAAAAGGTGCGAACTGGCCGGACGGACAAACTCTCTACCTTGGGAATCAACTTTTGAGAGCCATCAAGGAATTGCTGACTTAATGCAGATTGTTGATCATACTCCGTCGAACTCCAGTATCTGTCGTCTGAAAAACCACCAATGAGTGTTCTTGCGAGATAGAGCTTGTTCAACTCATCCTTGTTCGGCAGGTGCCAGTCGTTATAACCATTTTCCTCCATCCGCTCACACGCTCCAAAAGCATCGCTCCAATTGAAGTTTCCCGAGAGATTCTCTTTAGCCGCAATAAGACCATGTTGCACCGACGCGGTATATGCTGACTTACTCTGCTTTTCAAGAAGAGCAACCTTGCCTCGCGTCACCTCTGTCGCCCCGTTTGAGGGAGCTGCCCACAAAAAGGGGGAGGTTGAGTAAAACATCATGACTGTCAACAGTGCAACCATCAACAGGGAGAGGCATTTCTTTTCATGTGCTTCCATCATGCAACAAATAATCCATTAAAAAGAGGACGCTCTCACTGGAGAACATGAACTTTCATCGTTACCGATATAGATGCTGAACATCGCTTTTGATAACTTCATTGGCAGTAACACGTTCGGGCAACAAAGCACCAGATTCACCCCAGTCACCATAAGAGGGTGGATCAAATTTATCGGATGCCGCTTTGGCATCAGACCAGTAGAGATGCTCCGACAGCGTAGTCTCACCGACAATCATGACCTCTTCTGCCCTTTCCTTAAAACCCTCCTCACCTGGCTGGAAGAGGTAAATGACGATACCGCCAGCATATTCATCACCAACTTTCAATGTACGTGCCTGAGATAATGGCGAAACTCCCAACAGAACAAAAAAAGAGAGCAATAAAGACTTCATGAGCCGAAGAACAGTTCTTGTTACGAAATATTTCATCATTTTTTTTCTCTTCGCTTGATACAACCTTGATACGAATTGAGTGTTTATCATTAATGCCTGTTCTTCAATATAAGACATTTCACACAATGACCACCCCTGATATCAGTGATGCAGACTCCTTATCACTGCTGCACGCTTTTGCGCCTCATCAGCAACAACTCCCTGCCCGGTTTTCCGGCAGATGATCGCCAAATGTTCAAGGAGCGTAGCAACATTGGCATCAACAGGACCAAGACTCTTCTCTACAATTGCCAGTGAACGTCTGGTAAATGGCTCGGCCTCAGCATAGCGACTTTCAGCAGTATAAAGTTCGGCAAGGTTCTGTAAACTCACGGCTACGTTTTGGTTATCCTGACCGAAACACTTTTCGCGGATCGCAATGGAGCGTGTAAAGAGTGGCTCGGCATCAGCGTATCTGCCCTCAAATTTGTACAGTAATGCAAGATTATTCAGGGTGGTGGCCACATCAGGGTGCCATGCCCCGAAGACTTTTTCCTGAATGGCAAGTGCTCGCCGGTACAACGCTTCTGACTCGACATTGCGGTTACCGGCATAATAGAGCCTCCCAAGATTGTTCAGTGTTGTGGCGACATCCGGGTGTTCGAGCCCGAAAGCCTTCTCCTGAATATCGAGTGCACGAGTGTAGAGTGGCTCGGACAATGCATAACGGCCCTGGGCCTGATAAAGAGCGGCAAGATTATTCAGACTCAAGGCAACATCCGGATGATCAAAACCAAGGGCCTCCTCACGAATTGCAAGCGCACGGACGTAAAGACGATGCGCTTCAACATAGCGACCATCAGCAGAATAAAGAGATGCGAGATTGTTCAGACTTCTTGCGACATAGGGGTGATCAGGGCCAAAAAACTTTTCCCGAATGGCAAGTGCACGTCGGTAGAGTTGCTCAGCATCTGCATATTTGTTTTGTATTGAATAGAGCTTCCCTATGTTGTTCAGAGTTCTTGCAACACAGGGGTGCTCTAAACCAAAAACCTTCTCCTGAATGGCAAGTGCACGATTATAGAGTGGAGCAGCCTCTGCATACTGGCCCAACGAGCGACAGAGTTCAGCCTGGTTATTCAGACTTTCGGCAACCATGACATGCTCAGGCCCGACAGCCTCCACCCGCAATGCAAACGAACGACTGTACAGCAGCTCAGCATCTCTGTATCGACCTTGTGCGGAATAGAGTCCGGCAAGGTTATTCATGCAGGTTGCTCTATCGGGTTGAACCGAACCGACAATCTTGTCGCGGATGGCAAGCGCCCTCTTCATAAGCGCTTCAGCATCTGCATACCGGCCCTGAAACGAGTAAAAACCGGCAAGAGCATTAAGACCCACTACTGTCTGGATGTGAGCGGAACCAAAAAACTTTTCCTTGATTGCAAGGGCTTGCAGATAGAGTGGTGCCGCTTCAGCATATTTTCCCTGCGTTTTGTAGAGCTCAGCAAGATTATTCAGGCTCATTACCACATCAGGATGAGAGGAACCAAAAAGCTTCTCCCGAATTGCCAGCGACCGTTTATAGAGTGGAGCAGCCTCTCGATACCTGCCTTGTGCAAAGTAAAGGCCGGCAAGATTGTTAAGACTCGTTGCAACATCGGGATGCGCAGTACCAAATATTTTCTCCCGAATTGAGAGCGCACGGGTCAAAAGAGGCTCAGCTTCTGCATAACGGCCAAGAATCTTGCAGAACTCTGCAAAGTTGTTCAAAGAGGTCGCAACTTCCGGTTGACCATGCTGAGCAAGCTTTTCACTGATTGCCAGTGCACGTCGATAGTATGGCTCGGCTTCAGTATATCGACCCTGAAACTGACAAAGAGTTGCAAGGTTGTTCAAGCCCATGACAACCTCGGGATGATCAGGATGGTCTGGACCAAGAAGCCTGTCATGCATTGCTAACGCACGCTTGAAGAGTAGCTCGGATTCCAGATACCGTCCCTGGATAAAATAAAGTCCTGCAAGAGCATTCAGACTCATTGCAATAGAGGGATGATCCGGGCCAAAAGAGCCCTCGCGGATAGCAAGTGCACGAATGCAGAGAGGCTCTGCCTCTGAATATCGGGCCTGAATTTTATATAACTCAGCAAGGTTGTTCAAACTCGTTGCCACATCGGGGTGAGCAGAACCAAGGGATTTCTCCCGGATTGCCAGTGCCCGCCTGAAAAGGGTGTCGGCTGTTGCATATTGATTCAGAAAGAAGCACTGACCGGCAAGATTGTTCAGACTCAAAGCAACCTCAATCTGATCAGGATCGGCACTCTTTTCCGCCTGTTCCAAAGCTTTCCTGGCCTCAACAAGGGTGCGCATACTGGCATCACTCTTGAGAGCTGCAAGGGAAAGAGTGGCACCAATCGTGCCTGTAAGGGCGATGATGATAAAAAAAATCAACCCCGCCAAAGCAGCAGCAAAGCGCCCGGAGCGCCAGGACTTTCCTCCCCGCCAATACTGCAAATAACCAGTCATAATATTCCGTTGCAGGAACCCCAATTGTACGAACGGGTTCTGGTTGCTCGCCAAGCACGTTATGCGTTATAAATCATTACTGGATGGTACATCATATCAGCGTATTTTCCAAAGGAGAACCATCTGTTTTCAACGACCTTCTACCGCAAGAGTTCCGCTTGTTTACACTACCGAGCGATCATATTTGAACAGACAGACACTACAACCTGAAGCCTGTCGGCAGAAAATTTCCCCCTTCATCTCCGAAAAAGCGCGCCGGGTAGCTTCAACGTCCATTTCACAAACCACATGGCAGGGAATATTGAAGCGACCTCACCGGCAGCAGCCTGAAAAGTTATTCAGACTCATGATTACCGCGTGAATTGATGATAGTACCTGACCTCTGCTGCCTTTCTGGAGATTGCATTTTTGGACCTTCCCATGATTTTGAAATGCTTCTGCCAAAATCAAGTATGCCCGAAAACGGCTGAACTTTGTTGTAGGTACCAATGCCAAAAAGAAGAGAGAGAACAATGATGGCAAGAAGCTCAACTGAACGTCTGGTTCCGTCAGTGCTTTTTGTTTTCAGGTAAGAAAAGAACGCTTTCCAATTAATGGCAAAAAGATGAAACAGGGAGATCAGGGAAAAGGCAAATCCAAAAATAATATGCTGGTTTTGCCATTCTGGTTTTGTCAAACCAATCATACTCCAACCCATCGCGCCAGGCCCTCTGCCCGATGGGCCGATATAGAGTATCACACCCGAAATCAGGATCATAAAAAAAGAGAGAAAAAGCCCGAAACTTGTAAATATTCGCCAACTGAACAGTTGTTTCATAGTACACCCACAGAGATAATATTAATACTGTTATTGCCTTATCTGTCCTTGTTTGATACATCAAATTAACCCGCTGATTCCGGTCATCTCTACACATAAAGTCATCAAGTCGGCATCACTCAACAGCTCCCTCCAGATCAGCGGAAAACAGTATTCCTCGCATCAACCAAACACGTTTGCTCCATTCTGGTGCAATGGAACTGACAGAGCATGATTCGTCATCCTGTTCTGGTGCAAGCTATAGTAGAGTTCTTCATAATTATCAACCATCGTATCAAGGGAAAAACGCCGTTCAAACTCCTCGCGGCAAACGTACCTCGACAGGGAATCTACATTATGAATAGCTTCGATAAAGTCGAGCTTGCTTTCACAAATAAAGCCTGTTTTACCATGCGTGATCACTTCCGGAGCAGATCCACATCCCCTGACGATAACCGGAGTGCCACAGGCAAGTGCCTCAATCATGACCAGACCAAACGGCTCAGGCCAATCTATGGTATTGAGAAGAGCCTTGGCATTTTTCAACAGCTCGACTTTCTGCCGATCACCAACCTCACCGACATACTCAATAAGCGGATGATCAAGCAGTAGCCTGATTTTTTTCTCAAAATATTGCTGGTCAGTCGGATCAATTTTGGCTGCAATTTTCAGCGGTATATTGCACTCACGAGCGAGCATGATTGCCTGATCAGGTTTTTTTTCTTCAGAAAAACGACCGAGATAGAGAAAATAGTCTCCTGGTGTCGCATTGAATTCAAAACAGGAGGCTGGGTAACCATGATAGATGGTTTTTGCCCAGTTGATATCTTCGACAGGATGGCGCTGGGAATCACTGATCGAGACATAAGCCATATCACGGTAGGTTCTCAGCATTGCTGAACTATCTCCGAGATCAAGTCTGCCATGCATCGTCAGAACAGTTGGCACCAGCGTTTTATGAGCATACGGAAGTGTCAGGTATTCAAGATGGGAGTGAATGATATCAAATTCATGAAGCATTTTCTCATAAACCCGGCTTAACATCATCATTGAGACGATCATGGGCGTATGCTCCTCTCCTCCAAGTCGAAGAGCTTCTTTTATGGGAGCAACAAGCCTGGCGCTTGTTATGGAGTCTCCCGAGGCAAACAGGGTGACGTCATGACCTCTCTCTACCAATCCTTCCGTCAAATGGTAAACAACTCTTTCGGTTCCACCATATTTCTTCGGAGGAACACGCTCCACCAAAGGAGCTATCTGGGCAATTCGAAGTTTTTTCATAGCACACCCTCCCGCTTTAGAGAAACAGTTGGCAACAGAGGAGCATCAAGAGAGAGCATTGCCTTTGCAAGCGATTTGCGTCCTGCAGACAACCATACTCTTATGGTATCAAGAGGCTTGCCGATTATTGTTGATATCGTCCGGTGTTTCAGTCCGGAGATCTCTGAAAACAATACCGAGAGCTTGATATCTGCATCCCGTCGGCTTAATGACGCCACCAGGCGATTCATAGGCTTTCGCAGTGACTTCGATACAGGATTCAACCCATCACGACCAAAACTATCAAAATAACACCCTCTGAATATTGAAAACATCTCTCTTTCAGGAGTATTCCTGTCAACATGCAAATAGGTTCTGTTGACAAGCTCGACGGCAGCGCTCTCAGAACCGGTCATCCAATACGCAAGGCTGTAAATATCATCCATCAAATCCATCGGCGTTCTTTTTTCCTTGATCATGGGTACTCCTCATATCAGGTATAAGATTGATATAACCAATTTTTACTGCAATTTTTCAAAAAAAGCAAATAAAGTCGCAGCAATTCGATGCTGCGGCTCCATCTGTGTAAACGGTTTACTGCATCAATCCTTAAACTTGTCAGCAATGTCTTTTAGAGCATTACTTGATGAGCGTAAGGCACTCTCCACACCATCCTTGAGCTTCTCCCAAGCCTCTTCTCCCGCCTCACCCAGCTCCTTCAGCTTGCCTTTTGCGGTTTCGATCCCATGCTCAAACTCATCAAGCTGTTTGGCATAGTTGAGATGAGCTTCGGCATTAAAATTTTTTGCTTTTGCCCTGAACTCAACCAATCGTGCCTGTGCCAGTTCCAGCTCGGCAGCAGCTTTCTTTTTATAAGCTTCCTTCAAATTCATAGCGATTCTCCCGTATTATTTTAGATTCAAAAAGTATCCGTCAATCTTGCCTGCAAGAGCTCTCATCTGCGGTTTTCGTCATGGCGCTGCTGCTCCAGAACTCTGCGATTGTTTTCGTCACTGCGCTGCTGCTCCAGGACTCTGCGATTGTTTTCGTCACTGCGCTGCTGCTCCAGGACTCTGCGATTGTTTTCATCACTGCGCTGCTGCTCCAGGACTCTGCGATTGTTTTCGTCACTGCGCTGCTGCTCCAGAGTTCTGCGGTTACTGATTTTGCTATACTCGGTATCCCGATACCTCTTGATATCTTCAAGGCGATGTCTTCTTATTTTACCGGGAAGATTTTTCTCACGAATAACCTTCCACGGTCCACGATAACTGGAAGAACGGTACCATGATCCCTTCTGGTTTATGTAGTAGCGATGGTCGTAATAGACTATATCATATGGAGTTCCGACTGCTACTGAAAAACCCCGCTCCGGTAAATTGATAAAACTTGGCCGGGAATCAATCACAAACGAGTGATCGTTCAAAGCACGAATCTGTACATTCACCGCCCCGCGAGCCTCAATAGCGGGAGTACCGAGAAGCATTCCTGCAACGCCTGCAGCAAGCCAAATGGTTTTTTTCATCGTTTTTCTCCTGTTTATATGTTGTTCAGAGTAATGATAGCACCCTACTGCTGCTGAAATATTCAAGAGCAGATCACTCTCACCATGGTGTCCGGATTTTCCGGTTTTATAAATTTCCCGACCATTCTCCTCCCTTTTTCGCTCACAGCAAAAAACGGAAGCTGCCCCATGGTCATTAAATGCGCCGACCTTGAATGACACGAATGAGAATGACCACAATAGCGAGGACCAAAAGGCCGTGAATAAGTCCTCCCATAGTATACGAGGTGACAACACCCAAGAGCCAGAGGACAACAAGAATAATGACTATGGTTTCGAGCATTTTGTTTCTCCATTTAATTAACAAACCTTTTTTCGGAATAAAGTACCATCGTACCCTACCTTCACCCCTCGAACTTTAATAAACAAAGCTATCAAATAAACAGTTCATTCTTCATTAATTATTTCGGCATTCTTTTATCATTATATATTATACTGATTGCCTGATGAACTTATCTCCGGACGTACGCATTTGAAACAACGTTCTCTTTAAAAAAAAGAATATTGTTATAGCAAAAACATTGCATTCGATTCTACTCTTAACGAATAATATTGCACAAAGACAACACCAGCATAAGAAGTAAAATCACGATTTGTACATCAGAAAACGAAAAAGCACTGACTGAATACTTTTTACTGCACGGCTGTTGAAGAAACAGCCCCCGGGATGAGAATGAAGAAGTTTGCTCCTGTACATCCTTCTCCTTCATCACTATACAAAAAAGGAGTGACAACACACAGTGACTTTAACAAATAAAGCTATAAAACGGGAAATAACTTTATTTTTTAAAGAAATAAATCTACAAAAACTGTCCTGCTGTTGTGCTTCCGACCATCACAAGGCAACGTGACACTCCATGAGGTACAGGGAAAAAAAAGAGGGAAATGGAGGTTATGAAGAAGGCTCCAATGAACTGGAGACTGAAACAGAGTGGCATGGAAAGCCGAAGTGGTAAACGCAGTTCATTTGGTGCGGGTTGCAGAATCAATCAAGACCTGCAACCAATCGTAGCCAGATCAGGTACCAAGAAACGCCATGAGACACTCCTTGTACTGCATAAAGGCGTCGTGACCCTTTGGCGTTATCCTGTAGATGGTTTGCGGCTTGCGTGACTGAACGTCCTTATCGCAACTGATATACTCCGCCAACTCAAGCATCCGCATATGAACGCTTAAATTACCATCTGTTGTCCTGACCTGTTTTTTGATTTCCACAAAGCAAGCCTGCTCAACGACATACAAATAGGAAAGGGCTGCAAACCGTATCCTTGAATGAATGACTTTGTCAAGCAACTGATGGTTAAAGTTGCCTGGGGATTCGCCGCCGGGCTGATCAATTGACTCTGTCCTTCTGGCCTTAATCAAACGCTCCATGAGCGCTTTATTCTCTCGTTCAACCTGCTTTTGCATACTGATGTCCGAAATGACTGCACGGCACTCCTGGCCATCATTGCTGACAACAGCATCGATGCGAACCGTACGGCTATGGAGAACATCGGCTGTGCCAGATACGAAGGGATCAAACGAAGAGGAGGTTCCATCGCGCTGAAGTATGACTTCACAGGAAGCATGGTCACGGGAGCTGAATACCCGCTCCAGCATAGCATTATATCCCGGAAGATCTTCAGCAAGAATAAATCCTCCCAGACGATCACCAATCAGGTGGGATCGATCAATGCCAATCAGCTTTGAACCACTCAGATTTACCTTTCGTATCACTCCCTCCCGGTCGAGTGTCAGATAGCCAAGCGGAGCAAAGTCATACAGTTCGGTGTAACAATCCAGACTCTCCTCCAGCTCCAATCTCGTCTGAAGCAGTTCATCCTGCTGCATTTCAAGCTCAATCTGGTAAACCGCCAGTTCATGGATAATCCTCTGCATTTCATCAGGGGAAGCGGTAACATCAAGATGTTTTTTCCGGCCTGCATTGAGTTGCGCTTCAGCCTGCCGCCGCAATATGCTTAAATCCACCAACGGTGCTCGTTTCCTTGTCATGAAGGGTTTTCCTCCTGCTTAATTTCCGGACAAGACCGAAAAGATTTGATATCGACAAACGTCATGTAAACCTGAAAAGGTGCTTCCATTCCTGCCTGGAACCATGGCTGTGCATTGATGCGGATCCATCGGCAATGATTGTGTCCGGGTTGAAACACACCGATAATGACTCCCCTGACGGGCTGGGCGGTACGCAATGCGACAAAGGCCGGATGCTCTTCGAACGGAAAATCAGAACCATCTTCCCGAACGATTTTCCAGCGAAGCTCCGAAGAGGTTTTCCCCTGCATCTCTTCACGAGAGAAGCCCAAAATACGTTCTGCCTCTGGATTTACCATAATAATTCTGCCCTTCGCATCAAGAAGTAAAGCACCCTCGGGTATTGCGTCAAACAAAAGGCGAAAACGATCTTCACTCTCTTTCTGGGCCACCTCAGCCTCTTTGCGGGCAGTGTTGTCTGCGGCGACTGTAATCACTCCGATCACGTTACCTCCGGCATCTCTCAGAGGCCTTGCAATGAGTGTATAAAAACTGCGGCAACCGTCGGCCTGCTTCAACATCAAATCCCTGTGCACACTCTCCCCTGTTGCAATAACTTTTTGCCTGATTTCCATCAGTTCAGCGGCGTTCTGCATCCCAGGAAGCTCCTCATCCCGCATTCCGATTGAAGTTGATGCATGGAACATATGGCGGGGATCATAGAACCAGATATAACGAAACTCCTTATCAACAGCAGCGACGATAATACCCGAACTTTCAATTGCTGCCCGAAGACGCTCTTCGCTCTCCCGCAGGCTCTCTTCGAGCTTTTTTGCTACACTGATATCACTGAAGGTGATCACCAGACCGACAATGCGGTTTTCTTGTGTTCGGTATGGCATAATCTTCACGCTGAACCAACGCCCATTACTGGCTGAAACCTGTTTTTCACTGTACACAAGAGTATGAAGAACCTCTCGTGCATCATCAGCTAATGCGGGATAATGCAACTCCGTCACAATATCGGTTATGGGGCGTCCTACGTCACTTGCAATCAGTTTGATAATGGCCGCTGTCCGTGTGGTGAAACGGCGAATGTTGAGTGCATCGTCCAGAAACAGTGTTGCAATATCAGTACTGTTCAGCAAGTTTTTCATATCATTGTTGGCCTGCGATAAATCACTCACCTTCGATTGCAGTTCGTGATTAACCGTCTGCAGCTCCTCGTTCATAGACTGCATCTCTTCCTTCGATGTGGTCAGCTCCTCGTTAGTGCTCTGCAATTCTTCGTTGGCCGACTGCATCTCTTCATTGGTTGATTTGAGCTCCTCCTGTGAAGTCTGCATCTCCTCACGGATACTGAGGATCTCATCTCGTGCCTGACTCAGTTCCTGCTCGAGCAGTTTCTGCCGGGCTCCACCTCTGTCAACAGAGAGAGCCGGATCCAGTAATGTTCCTCCAGTAACCCTTTCGACATCGGAAAACACAATCAAAACCAGACCATGCAAAGCATCCGGCTTTTCCAAAAGCCGGATTGTCAGATTGACAGCCTGTGTTTCTCCGTTCGAGCTGACACTCAGTCCTCTTTTTGTAGCCACTCCTTGTTGACGAAGTGCATTGCCGAACATGAGATTCAGTTCATAGCGAAGCCCTTCGCGTGCCATCGCAAAAATATTCCAGTTGGCTTTTCCTGCCGCCGGTTCAAGATACTTGCCTGTATGGCCGCTGATATAAATGATATCCCCCTTGTCATTGGTCAACACAGCAGCAGGAGTATAATGTTCGAGGAGGAACTGATCTGTCATGGACTGCAGGTTGATGGCTGAGGATTTTGATTTTGGCTGATCAATCGCAACGTCCTGAGGCACAGGCAAGGAGTGCGCAAATGAAAAGGGCAAAGCAAGGGGCTCTGGACGAACTCCGTGGTGAAGCTTGCTGAAAAGCCGTGTTTTACCATCAATCGGTTTAAAAAGAGAGGTAAATGAACCAAGGCTCTCGGCACTTCCCAGAAAAAGAATGCCTCCAGGATTAAGAGTGTAATGAAAAAGTGGAAAAAGCTTTTTCTGCAGCTCCGGCTCCATATAGATCAGCAGGTTTCGGCAAACCAGAATATCGAGCTTGGTAAAAGGGGGATCCATGATCACATTCTGCGGCGCAAAAACTACCGTTTCACGGATCTCCCGCAATATTCTGTAGCTATTATTGTCGCGCTCAAAGAACCGCTGCAACCTTTCAGTTGAGACTTCTGCCGCAATGTTCAAGGGAAAGCATCCTGTACGGGCTTTGTCGATAGCATCTTTATCCAGGTCAGTTGCAAATATCTGCAATTTGAAATTCCCGAGAGGTTTGACCGATGCAACAGCCTCCTTGAATATAATTGCAAGGGAATAGGCCTCCTCACCAGAAGAACAACCTACCACCCAGGCCCGCAAGACACCACCAGCCGGATGAGCAGCAAGCAGGGCTGGAATTGCCTTCAGTTTCAAAATTTCCCACACTGCCGGATCGCGGAAAAAACTGGTTACCCCTATCAGAAGTTCTTTGAAAAGCAGATCAGTCTCATGGGGGTTTTCCTGCAAAAAGCGAACATAGTCAGCTATTTTTTCAATCTGGTGAATACCCATGCGTCGCTCAATGCGGCGATAGATGGTGCTTTTTTTATAGAGCGAAAAATCCTGCCCGGTATGGGTTCGCAAGAGTATCACCACTTTTTCCAGTCCGCTTAACGCTCTCTCTTCCAGCGGAAGATCCTGTTGTAATGGTAATAATGGAAAATGCCGCAGATAGGTAATAATGTTAGCAGGAAGCTCCTCAACGGGAGCAATAACATCAACCCTGCCAGCCTCAATGGCACTTCGAGGCATGCCGTCAAACTTGGCCGAAGAGGGTGCCTGCACAAAAACACCTCCACCATTCTCTTTTATAGCACGCAAGCCATGGCTTCCATCGGAGCCCATTCCAGAGAGAATGACACCGATACTCTGCTGTTGCAAATCATCTGCAAGTGAGCGGAAAAAGAAATCAATAGGCAAACGAAGCCCTCGAGGCTCTACCGGAGCAAGCAGATGCAATACTCCGTGCAGCAACGACATGTCCTTGTTTGGAGGAATAACATAGACATGGTCTGGCTCAATTTTCAGGCGATCTCTCACCTGGACGACCGGGATATCGGTAACCCGCTGCAGCAACTCCACCATAATCCCCTTGTGAGTAGGATCAAGATGCTGAACAATCACAAAGGCGATACCGCACCGGGAAGGAACATTTTTCAGAAAAATCTCCAGCGCCTCCAATCCTCCTGCTGAAGCACCGATACCAACAATAGGAAAACAATTTATTGCCGCTTTCAGGGTGAGTTCCCCATCATGCTTTTTTGCCTTAAGGTTGCCGGAGGGCTCTTTCGTCATGATCCTCATCAATTTAATAGCGTATACCATCGAAAACACGAACAAATAGAGCGCATAATATCACTTTACTGTCAAGCATTTTATAAATTTGACAGGAAAGATCAGGATGAGAGAATGGTTTCGCCCTCAACCAGCTCCTCGACCGACTCTGTTGCAGGTGAACTCCCGGGAACTTCAACACAACACCTCGGTATATATATTGCAAATGTCGTCCCCTCCCCATCCCGACTGAATACCTCGATAAAACCGTTATTCTGTCTGACAATGCCGTAGACCGTTGAAAGGCCAAAACCGCTGCTCTCCGTCATGGGCTTTGTGGTAAAAAACGGCTCAAATATCGACTTAATCGTCTCCTTGTCAATGCCTCGACCATTATCACGTACAACCAACTGAACATACTCTCCGGGGAGAGCTTATGAATGGCTCCGACAATATACGGCATCAAGAACAAGCGTCATAAGAAAGCAATAAAATAGTATGTATTAACGAAAAGAGTAACAAAACCCGATAGCGCCGTTGATATCGAGTTTCACATCGGGTGTTACATCGAGTACAGGAGCTATCTCAGCAAACAAATCCACCGGAACATCAGAGAAGAGACAGGTGGCACCTACCCCCAATTCCTCCTTTGCGTATGCCTGGGACATAACCGAAAAGAGTAACAGGGAAACAACAGTCACTATTTTGCTGACTTTGACTACTCTCTTCTTGTTCTTCATGATAGCACTTTTTTCGTTATCGATTACCCAACACATGATTGATGTATTCCCGGCAATGAGCAGAAAATTAGCCGCAGATAAATAATAAAAACTTCTTTTTACTGCAATACACTTAATCCTTATACGTTTAAAACAGCCAACGAACTTTAGCAAACAAAGCTACAATACAAAAAGTTCATTCCGCAAAAACTCTTTTCTGTAATACTATACACCTGTAGTCATCAATATCACAATGAACTCTTTTTATAAAAAACAATAAAGAACGAAATAAATTATTTCTTTATAAAATAAAGTGTATCATAAAACGATGATTTTTTTTCTTTTCTATTGGCACTAACCCAAAATAATCATGGAGAACACAATGAAAAAAACGCTCGCACTTCTCGTACTCCTCGCTGTAACAGGTGTTGCAAGTACCCCTGTACAAGCTGCAACCCACTACATAAGCGGTATGGGCGGCATTTCACGAATGAATAACATGACACCTGAAGAGTCCTATCAGGGCGCTGGAGGCAATAGCAATTCAAATTTTGACCTCGGTTCGGGTGTCAACGCACTGGGAGCTATTGGCTGCGATTATGGGAACTACAGGCTTGAGGGCGAAGTCGGCTATCAGCAGAACACATTGAAGTCCGGCATCAGCAACATGGATAATGTATTACAGTATTATCCACAGGAGGGCTCGCGCTATGACATGAGGGGTGATGTTTCAACACTGTCATTGATGGGTAACGGTTACTACGATGTGCACCTCGGAGGTGGGGTTGATTTCTATGCTACGGCTGGCGTTGGTATTGCCCAGGTTTCATTTCATGATATGAATTTCTCATATAACTACGATCCAGTAACCAATGCCTTATATGATAATCCGAATCCGGGATACAACGATCACGCAACCACTCTTGCCTACCAGCTTGGTGCAGGCCTTGCTTTTCCTCTGTCCCAGAACATTAAACTGGATCTCCGCTACCGCTATTTCGCAACAACGGACTTTACCTATACAAATGACTGGGTTGACGCTTCCAGCAGCAGCAATACGCCTGTCGCCTCAGGAATAAATAGCAACATTGTCAGTCACAGTGCTCTGCTTGGTCTGAGAGTCGAGTTCTAAAATTGTCGATTATTTCACGTAACACAGGATCTCCGACGCTCCTGTGTTACACTTATTTTCAGGACTTGATCTGAAAACCAGCTCTTACAATTACCAGGAGAATCCAATGAAATCTTTAATGAGAAGTCTGTTTATTCCAGCCATGCTCTTTCTGGGGGCTTGCTGCTGTGGGGAAGATGTCGTCGTTGCTCCAGCAGCAGCACCACCACCGCCACCACCACCGCCGATTCAGATAATTTTGCCTGGCCTCGGTGATCTTTTCTATGATTTTGATAAATCGGATCTTCGAGCGGATGCCGTCGAACAATTGAAGACGAATGCCAACTGGATGCAGGTTTTCAAAAATAACAGTGTTATCATCGAAGGCCATTGCGATGAGAGAGGTACCAATGAGTATAATCTTGCTCTTGGTGAGCGCCGTGCAAACAGTGCCCGGAATTACACCATTAATCTTGGTATTGATCCTGTCCGCCTGAAGACGGTCAGTTATGGGGAAGAAAAACCGTTTGCCACCGGCAGCACTGAGGAGGCTTGGGCTCAGAACAGAAGAGCTCACTTTGTTGCTGAATAAAATGGTATTACACAGGAAACAACAAGGGGATGCCAAAAACATGCATTCCCCTTGTTTGTATTGATACGACGCACTGACAGAACTCTTGTTGCGGATACCTTCAGGAAGCCTTCCCCCTAAAGAACAGATACCGGATTTATCCTTCAGCTTTTGACGATCGGGCAGAACGAATCACCTCTGATGCTTTGTTGAGTGACTGGCGTGACTCTTCAGCATCTGGACGGCTGTCGGCAAATTTGACGAGATCAGCCTGTTTAAGCAGATTCATGATACTTTCAAACCCGGCAACACCGAGCTTTTTCAAATCACGCTCAATCTCTTGCGTTACGGCTTCAAGTGCGCTGATACGATAGTGGTTTTCAAGAAAGGTGCGCATAATGTTGCTGAGTTCTTCATAGCATTCGTGCGGTGGCATTCCCGCTGAAAGACTTGATCCAAGTTTTTTGAGCTTTCGCTGGGCAACCTGTCCGGAATCGATCCTCTCCGCACTGTTGCGTACAGTGCGTTTGAGCAGAAAAAGCAACAAAAGTACCATGCCTGCAATACCAAATGCTCCAAAAAAGAGCCCCATGATCAAAACAGAGGGAATCGAGGGTTTCAGGGGTGGCTTAATAGGCCTGAGTTCTCGCATTGAAGAGTCGGTGAGCGCTCGAACAAAAAGAGTGGTCGCTGGCCTGTAGTTTATTTTTTGAGCGATTTTTCCTTTTGTATCTCGAATCACCACCGTAAAGGATGGAATAGATTGGTGACCGGCACCAAACACACCAAATTCAAATGCAAACAAATCTTCTGCCGCACCGGAAAAAGGGGTAGTGACCACATGTTTACGACTGATCAATTCGAAGGGCTGTTCAGCCGAAGTGCCACTTCTGTTGAACCCTTCAAGTGAGGCAACCTCTTGCTCCGAATGGCGTACCATGATGGTATAGTGCATGCGATCGCCAACAAGAAGCGTGTCGGGATTAACCTTCACGGTGATCGTGGGCTGAACCGTTTCCGCTGCAGAGGAAAAGGAAGAGGAAAGTACCATCAGGAAGATGAAAAGCGGCAAAAAAGGAAGCCACTTCCGGAGCCCGACCCTGTATCTTTCAAACCTTGCGTTCACGGTGCTGAAAAAATGAGTTGAGATCACCAATAAACGAACGATCGGTATCAAGAAAAAGCGAATCAATACGCATGCGCCGAAGGCGCTGACGAAGTTCCTCATGATGTTTGCACTGCACACTCCGATAATGCTCTATTTCGCGACGGCTTCCGCCATCAAGCGTAAGTCGCATACCGGTTTCAGGCTCTTCGATATCGAGCAGACTGCTAAGGGGAAGAGCCTTATCGAGCGGGTCACTGATATGCACAAGAATAAAATCGTGACGGGTATTAAGAAGCTTCATACCTTTTTCATAGTCGCTGTCCACCAGATCCGTCAAAAGAAAAATGATTTCCTGTCGCTGGCGGGTATAACGAACAAAAGAGAGGGCTGCGTTGATGTTGGTGGTAGAGTTCCCTGGCTTCATCCGAATAAGTTCTTCGAGAATCACCAGCACATGATGGCGCCCCTTGCGAGGTGGAATATAGGTTTCAACACGATCAGTAAAGACAAGAAGCCCAACCTTATCATTGTTCTGAAGGGCGCTGAACGCAAGGACGGCACTCACTTCAAGAGCAACCTCCTTTTTACTGTGCTCCCGGCTGCCGAAAAGCATCGATGCCGATGCATCAACAACAAGCAACAAACTCCGTTCGCGCTCCTCGGTAAATAGCTTGACATATAATTCATGTTTTCGGGCAGAGGTATTCCAGTCAATAGAGCGGACATCATCGCCATACTGGTACTCACGCACATTACTGAACTCAATACCTTTTCCCTTGAACGAGGAGTGGTATTCGCCGCTGAACAGTTCGCTGGCCATGCGCTTTGAGCGGATTTCAACCCGTCTTATGATATTCTGAAGTTCCTTCAGATGCTCTTCACTCTTTTCCACTCTCTTCTCCGTGCTCATGTTCGTCCGCCAACGTTATGGAACCTGCACATGCTGCAATATCTGGCGGATAATGTCGTCCGGCTTGATGTTGTCGGCCTCGGCTTCGTACCCCGGTCTGATACGGTGGCGGAGGGTATCGTAGGCAATGGTCTTTACATCCTCCGGTGTTATATAGGGGCGATGCTGCAGGAATGCATGGGCTTTGGCCGCAAGAAGCAGAAATATCGAGGCCCTGGGTGATGCGCCATACTCAATCATGGCTTCCAGCTCAGCCATGCCATACTGCGCCGGTTTTCTGGTAGCAACAACAAGATCAACAATATAACGCTGTACCCTTGGATCGACATAAATTCTATCGATCAAGGCTCTTGCCCTTGAAATATCGTGAGGCTGGACAACCGGTATGACCGGCAACTCGCTGAGTGTGGTTGCCGACTGCAACATAATCTCAAGTTCCTCGTCGTATGAGGGATAATCCACAAGAACCTTCATCATAAACCGGTCAACCTGAGCTTCAGGAAGAATATAGGTACCTTCGTGCTCAATCGGGTTTTGGGTCGCCAGTACCATAAAGGGTTCCTGCAGAGGGAAAGTCTGGCTGCCAATCGTTACCTGATGCTCCTGCATGGCTTCAAGAAGGGCAGATTGTACTTTTGCTGGAGAACGGTTTATTTCGTCAGCAAGAATAACGTTGGCAAAAACCGGCCCCTTTCGGGGATAGAACTCCATATCTTTTGGATTGTAAATCATGGTGCCGATAAGATCGGCAGGCAACATATCAGGGGTAAACTGGATGCGCTGGAACTTCAGGTTCATTGCAGCGGCAAATGTCCTGATAATAAGTGTTTTGGCTAATCCGGGAACCCCCTCAAGCAAAATGTGGCCATTGACCAGCATTGCAATAAAGATCCTGCTGATCACTTCGTGCTGACCAATAATGCGCTGCGAAAGCTGCTCCCTTGTTTTTTCAAGAAAACGGGAGGCCTCCGTTATTTGCTCTCCAAGCTCCTCCAGTTCAACTGCATGTTGCATCGTACATCCTCCTGCGTAAACTCTGTTAAGGAAACGGTTCCCGGTTTGGTAGAGCCTTCCGGTTCCCTCATTGGGCTGTGCCGGAAATACCACATCATCTTCAAATTTTCTTCATAAAACCCCTGAATCCCAGAATCAGCAGTGCCAACCCAATAGCCGTCGCTGACCATGTGTAGAGATCGGGGATATAGAGCATACTGTTGAGAAGACCGAGATCAGGAGCCATAAGAAGCATGAGGTTTGCTCCAACAAGGATCAAAAGCACATGGAAAGCGCTTACCTTCTCACGCGGTTTGCTATTATTGCCTGGATTGTTAGCTTTGCCCATAACCTATACTGAAATAAGGATACCATGAATATTTTAGGCATAGAAACCAGTTGTGACGAAACATCGGGAGCCGTGCTTTGCAGCGGACAGGTGCGCTCGAATGTTGTCAGTTCCCAGCGCTGTCACGCACACTTTGGCGGTGTTGTACCGGAACTGGCTTCACGTGAACACGAACGGCTTATTGTTTCAATTGTGGATGCTGCCGTAACTGAGGCCAATATAACAAAAAATGATCTGGATGTCATAGCCGCGACCGCCGGTCCGGGCTTAATCGGCGCCGTCATGGTCGGACTCTGTTTTGCCCAGGGCATGGCGTATGCGCTCCAAATCCCTTTTGTCCCGGTCAATCACATCGAAGCCCATATCTTCTCTCCCTTTATTCAGGAGGATCCTTTCCACTCCTCCCCTGAAGGCGCTTTTGTGTCGCTGACGGTTTCCGGCGGCCATACCCTGCTCTCCGTTGTTGAGCCTGATCTCTCCTACAGCGTGATCGGTCGAACGCTCGACGATGCCGCTGGAGAGGCATTCGACAAAACCGGCAAGATGCTCGGCCTCCCCTATCCGGCAGGCCCGGTAATTGACAAACTGGCAGAAAAGGGAGATCCCGCTTTCCACCTCTTTCCACGAGCGCTCACCTCAAAATCGCAGACCAGTAAAAACTACCTCGGAAATTTTGATTTCAGTTTTTCCGGCCTGAAAACCTCCGTACTCACCTGGCTGCAAAAACAGAGCGCTGAATTCATCGAACACCATAAAGCCGATATTGCCGCATCCATCCAGTATGCCATCGTCAGCGTACTGGTTGAAAAAACCATTGCAGCAGCGCGAAGCAGAGGTATCAAGAGTGTTTCAATTGCCGGAGGAGTCAGTGCAAACTCAGCATTACGAAGAGCCATGAAAGAGGCTTGCAAGAGAGAGGGCATTACGCTCCATGTTCCGGGGACTGTCTACTCAACCGATAATGCCGCCATGATCGCTACCCTTGCCGCACTTAAACTCTCACGGGGCATGAAGGCTGAATGCTGCTACAATATCGCGCCTTACGCAAGCTTTGCCGCTGGCTCAAGGATGGCATGATTGAAATAGTTCCATAAATACATTACATTACTGAGCAGAAAAAAACCGTTACGTTTTTTTAAAATCACGACAATACCATGCATAACTTCATACAGCCACTCCTCCTCTTTGCACCACCCGTAGCAGGACAGGCGGCACCAAATCCGCTCATTCAGATTGTCCCACTGGTTCTTATCTTCATTGTATTTTACTTCTTCATGATCCGTCCCCAGCAAAAAAAGCAGAAGGATCGTGAAAAAGTTCTCGACAGCCTGAAAAGAGGCGACAAGGTTGTCACCATAGGCGGCGCTCATGGTACCGTTGCCGGAATTGACACGGAAAAGAAAACCGTTCTGGTACAGGTAAGTGAGACCACAAAAATCAAGTTCGACCGTACCGCTATTGCCAATATAGAAAAACAGGAAACCAGCGATAAACTCACGACCAAGGAATGAGAAGCAACATGCAACCAACAGCAGCAAAATTGGTCCTGGAAAATGGTTCAGTCTATCATGGAACCGCGTTTGGTCACATCGGAGAAACAACTGGCGAGGTGGTTTTCAATACATCGCATACCGGATACCAGGAAATTCTCACCGACCCCTCCTATGCCGGCCAGATGGTGATGATGACCTATCCGCTGATAGGAAACTACGGTATCAACCCGACGGATAATGAATCGGAAAAAATATGGGCTTCGGCTTTTATTGTCCATGAAGTGTCGCGCGTTCACAGTAACTTCGAAGCCACTGAAAGTCTTGACTCCTGTCTCAAAAGAGCTGGTGTAATGGGTCTTGCTGGTATTGATACCCGGAAACTTGTGCGCGAAATCCGTGAAAAAGGGGCCATGAGAGGCGTTATTTCCGCCCTTGAAACAGACGACGAAAAGCTGAGAGAGACAGCGCTTCAAAGCCCTGAAATGAGTGGCCGTGATCTGGTCAAAACTGTTACAGCCAAAGAAAATTATACCCTTGAAAAGGAGAACGCCCGCTATCATGTAGCAGCACTTGATTACGGCATCAAAACCAATATCCTGCGCATGCTGCAAGATGCAGGGTGCCGCATAACAGTTCTTAAGGCCGGAACATCCGCTGATGAGATAATCAAGCTTAATCCGGACGGAGTTTTTCTCTCAAACGGACCTGGTGACCCTTCAGCCGTCGGTTATGCAATCGAGACCATCAAACAGCTTGTCGATTATAACCGCACGACAAAGCCATTACCGATTTTCGGTATCTGCCTTGGGCACCAACTGCTTTCGCTGGCCTTCGGCGCAGAAACCTACAAGCTGAAATTCGGCCACCACGGCAGCAATCACCCGGTTAAAAACCTCTCCAGCAACCAAATAGAGATAACCTCACAAAATCATGGTTTTGCTGTAGAGATGGAGTCACTGCCCGAAGAGCTTGAAATGACTCACCTCAACCTTTATGATAATACCGTAGAGGGTGTAAAACACCGGCAACTGCCCTGCTTTTCGGTGCAGTACCATCCTGAAGCCGCTCCTGGACCACACGACTCCCATTACCTCTTTGCAAAGTTCACCTCACTTATGGATTTAACGTAACCCATTCTTCTGAAGAGATGAAAAAAAGACTATTTACACCAGGGCCAACCCCTGTGCCAGAAAATGTCATGCTTCGCATGGCCGCACCGATTATCCATCACAGGAACCCCGAGTTCATGGAGATTCTGACCAGGGTTCACGCCGATCTCAAGTATCTGTTCCGAACAACCCAGCCTGTTGTTGTGCTCAGTTGTTCGGGGACTGGCGGCATGGAAGCAACAATTTCGAGCATCTTCAAACAGGGCGACAAGGTCATTACCATCAATGCCGGCAAGTTTGGCGAACGTTGGGGAGAACTGGTACGCGTCTTTACCGGAAATTGCGTTGAGGAAAAGGTGGCATGGGGTTCCGCCATTCAACCAGAAAGAATGGCAGAGCTGCTCAAGGAGCATCCGGACGCAAAAGCTGTCTGCCTTACCCATTCGGAAACCTCAACGGGCACGGCTGCTGACATCAAAACACTCAGTGCACTGATCCGTGAAGAGTCAGACGCACTGGTGCTGGTTGATGGCATTACTGCGGTCGGGGCACATGAGTTCCATTTTGATGACTGGGGCGTCGATGTCTGCATCACCGGTTCACAGAAAGGACTGATGATGCCACCGGGGCTTGCACTGGTAGCCATATCCGAAAGAGCCCAGGATATCATCAAGGGCCAAAGCGGTATGCCACAGTATTACATGAGCCTGAAAAAAGCCCTGAAAGCCCATGCTGGCGACGACACTCCTTTCACTCCGGCTGTTTCGCTGGTAATCGGCCTTGATGAGGCATTACAGATGATCAAGGCTGAAGGGATTGAAAATATCTGGAAACGGCACGAAAGCCTTGCCAATGCTTGCCGTCAGGGATGTAATGCGCTTGGCATGAAGCTCTTCAGCAACTCCCCGTCGTTTGCCGTGACTCCCGTATGGATCCCTGAAGGGGTAAAGTGGTCGGCATTCAACAAAGCCCTGAAAAACAGCAATGGCATAACCGTTGCCGCTGGTCAGGATGAGTACAAAGACAAGATTTTCCGTATCTCTCATCTTGGTTTCTACGATGAGCTCGACATGCTGACCGTCATCGGTGGGATTGAACGGGCGCTGAAGGAGATCAACTTTGATTTTGAAATTGGCGCGGGCGTCAGCGCTGTACAAAAAGCATTTCTTGGCAACTAAGCCATGAGAGCGCTGTTGCCATGATGCTGCTGCACACACTCCTGCTTGTTTTTGCTCTCGCACCTTCAATGCAGGAGATGCTGGGAGAGTATCGTTTGCAACTCAAAGCCGATGCGTTCTATGAACGTCACGCTTACAGCCGGGCCGAAGCCGTTTATCGTGAGCTGGCAGCCCTTCCTGGACAAAACGGGAGGGGGGTTGCCAGCTTCAATCTTGCCTGCGCCCTCTATATGCAGGGAAAATATCCTGAAGCCGCAACACTGTTTGCTCTCAGATCAAAAGCTGAGAGCAGACAAAAAGAGCGCGGCGTGAAAGCGATATTCAATGAAGGCAATACCCTCGCAATGAAAGCTATCGGAAGCAACGGAAAAGCAGAAAAAAAGATACTTTTCCGCCAATCGCTCAATTGCTTCAAAACGGTACTGTTAACTGATCCTGATGAGGGTGATGCAAAAATCAACTATGAAATTGTACGCCGTTACCTTTATGAACTTGAACAATCCGAGCGCCCCTCTTCATCCGGTTCCGACAAAAAAAGCGCCTCTCCACCGCCCTCGGGTATCAGCAATGATAGTGCTGAACGTCTGCTTGACCATGCCCGGCAGGATGAAACTGCGCTGATGCGGCACCTCCCCCTGAGAACAAAATCGACTGCGCAGGGTAGCAAAAATAATCAGGACTGGTAGCATAGAGCATGCCGAAACAAAAAAAAGTTCTGCTGGTTTTTCTTCCTTCGGAAAGCGGTGTTGATGGTGCCCGTTCTCTTTACGACGAGAAAAGGAGCAACCCTCTGTTACGGAGCTTCAACCACTCACTCAGAAGCTTGATCAAACAGAGCCAGTTTGCTATTCCACCGCTCTCGCTCATGATCCTGAGCTCTCTTGACGTACCGGGAGTCGAGCAATCGATCTGCGACATGCGGTTCGAGGAATTTCCCTTTGACAAAACATGGGATCTGGTAGGCATAAGCGTCCAGACAGGAATGGCAAGAAAAGCGTTCACTCTTGCCGATCAACTCCGTTCCAGAGGAATTGCAGTTGTCCTCGGAGGCGCACATGTAACGCTCTTCACCGACTCCTGCAAACCCCATGCAGATGTTCTTGTACTTGGAGAGGCTGATGACCTCTGGAAGGAGGTACTGACCGACCTCACAACAGAGAGACTCAAACCGCTCTATCAATCCGACAACTTTCCCGATCTCAACATCTCAAGGCCTGTCAGTAAACGATCACTGGTCAAAAACCGATACTTCACCACAAACCTTATCCAGACAGGAAGGGGGTGCCAATACAACTGCGACTTCTGCAATGTGCATCTCCTGAACGGCCATACTCTCCGCAGAAGAGCAATTGCTGACGTTGTCAGTGAAGTTGAACGCTTTAAACTTCATGACCAGAGAATATTCTTTTTTGTTGATGACTCCATAAACGCCGATCCCCTCTATGCCCAGGAACTTTTCCGGCAACTCATTCCCCTTAAAATCCGCTGGTTCGGACAATCCACAACCACCCTCGGCCAGCAGCATGAACTGCTTGAAACCTTCGCCCGTTCTGGATGCCAGGCTCTCCTGGTTGGTATTGAGAGTATCGAAGCAAAAAGCCGACATGCACATAAAAAAAATCAGAACCGGGCTGGTGAACTTGCCTGCGCAATTAAAAATATCCGGGAAGCAGGAATCAGCCTTTACGGCAGTTTCATTTACGGTCTCGACGGCGACACGCTCGACACTCCGGCCGCAATCCTTGATTTCATAAACCAGACAAAGCTCGACGTTCCCGGCATCAATATTTTGCGCCCCATTCCTGGGACAAAGGTTTTCGAACGACTCCGCGAAGAGGGACGACTGCTGTTCGATCCCCTTGATGTTACCGCATATCGTTATTCGTTCGGCCAGGAGATGCTCTACCAGCCAAAAAACATTCCTCTCGACGCCTTTGTCGAGAGCTATTCACTCCTTACACGACAAGTGTTCAGCATCAAAAATGCCCTTATCAGAGGCGTGAGAGCTCCACAAGCAAAAAGTGCCGTGATGCTCTTCAATCTCTTCTACGCCCATCTCTACAGACTTTCCCGCCACGATTTACAGCAACAGATGGAAAAAAAACATACAAAAAAACCATTTTGCCATACGCCGAATAATTTTTAAACTGTCTGTCATGATTTCTGAACCACACCCGGCACAACAATCAAAACCTGTTTCAACAATGACCATGAAGCCTTTCCTGCCTTTTTTGACCGTAGGACTCTTTTTCCTCGGTGCATGCGGCCTTGAAAAACCACCAGCCTCTCTTGAGTTTCCTGAAGCAAAGACTGACGCCGCACCAGTTGCTGCACCAGCCGCTGCTCCGGTTGCCGAGCCAGTAAAGGAAGAAGCACCGGCAGACCCAAAACTTGCCGCAGGAAAAACCATCTATGACACAAACTGTGCCGCATGTCACGACGCGGGTATGATGGGTGCACCGAAACCCGGAGACAAAGCCGCCTGGAGTGCCCGTATTGCACAGGGGGTAGAAGTGATGGCTAAAAAATCAATTGACGGCTTCACCGGTAAAGCAGGTATGATGCCGGCAAAAGGTGGCAACGCCAGTTTGACAGATGAAGAGGTAACCAACGCTGTCGCCTTCATGGCCGACAAATCAAAGTAAAAAAAGCTCTTCACTTTTTTTTATTGAGCGGGATCTGCAGAACGCAGCTCCCGTCTCTCTTTCGCGAATGGAAAGTACACTCCTGCCATCTGATTCTTAATCCGTTTCTTAACGGCGCAGATATTGAAACCATTTGGATTGATACGGTTAAAATGGTAAAATCGGAGTCTTTCATTCTTTGGCGGCATCAGCCGTAACCATAAACTCAAAAAATAATTCCAAGGGAGGATCCTCTATGTCTCGTTTTCTTTCAGCCGCCTTTTGCGCACTTTTTGTTTTTTCCATGAGCTCAACCGATGCCCAGGCTGCCTACAATGCCGCAGCAGGAAAAACCGTGTACGACGCCAACTGTTCAACCTGTCACAAGACCGGCATAATGGGAGCTCCTAAAACCGGCGATAAGGCGGTATGGGCACCCCGTCTCACCTTGGGAGAGGCTGTACTTGTCAGCAAATCAGTCAAAGGCTTCACAGGCAAAAAAGGGATGATGCCCGCAAAAGGTGGTAATCCAAAGCTCACCGACGCCCAGGTCGGCAATGCTGTAGCGTTCATGATCCAGCAGAGCAAATAAAGAGTACCGCTTTCACGATTCTAAACAAAGCGGGAGAAGATCCCGCTTTGTTCTTGTTCATCCCGGGCCCTGATAGCAGTCAAAAATGCCCTCGCTTTCCTGCCGGAGATGCCTCGATGGAATATTGGCATTACTCCCCCTGGCTCCTGTACAGCCTATCATCACACAGCAATCTCCCTGTAAACAGCCGACTCTGCCCTCCTCAAACGCATCAGATTTCGTTCACATAACAGAGCTGGCAAGAGAGAGGCCTCCTCTGTAAGGATGGAAAATCGGATGAAAAAGTGTACATATCGGTATGCTCTTTTCATTCATAAAAAATAATTTCATGAACGATCTTCATATTGGCTTTGTCGGAACAGGAAGAATTGCCCGTGCGCTTATTGCCGGACTCAGCCAGAGAGAAGGGACTTTTCTTGCAGGATTTGACAAGGAACCAGCCGCTCTTGCCTCCATTGCCGCCGATTACCCTGTTTTGCCATGCCTCTCAATTACAGAACTTGCCCTGAAATCACAGGTCATTATTCTTGCCGTCAAACCCTACCAGATGGAAGAGGTACTCGGGGAGCTGAAACCCGTTCTCGGCGCCAAACACCTGCTTATCAGCGTTGCAGCGGGAATTTCCTCGGAGTTTATCAGGAAATTTGCACAAGCGGAAACACGTGTTATCAGGGTAATGCCTAATACACCAGCATTTGTTGGAAAGGGAATGACCGCTCTTTGCCGGGGGAAAATGGCTACAGACGAAGATCTCCTTCTTGCCTCTGACCTTTTCCGTTCCATTGGCCAGGTGGCGATCCTTGATGAGTCGCAGATGGATGCAGCAACAGCCCTCTCCGGCAGCGGACCGGCTTACATGTTCCATATTCTGGATGCTCTGGCCGAGGGAGGTGTACAGTGCGGCCTTTCCCCTGCTGAAGCCCTCCTCCTTGGTGCACAAACCATGATCGGTGCCGCAACAATGGTACTCTCTGGACAGAAAAGCCCGGCAGAGCTCAAACGGGATGTTACAACTCCAGGGGGAACAACAGAAGCTGGACTGAAGGTCATGGATGAAAAAAATATCCGGCAGATTCTGGTTGAAACTGTTGCCGCCGCTGCGGCACGCTCCAGAGAACTCATGAAATAATCGATATGGCCACAGGCTTCGCTCGTTATCGCTACCGCCCTTTTTTACTGCTTATCCTGGCGCTCCTTTGCGTTCCGGCATTCGCCGGAGCGTCAAAGGTGCTCGAAACCGAGCCATTCCTTGCCTCCACAATAAACAACGACCGCCCCTTTGTAGGCCAGGAGGTACTCCTGACCTATCGGCTCTACTTTAATACTGACGCACCAAAAATATCTGATGAAGTAGCTCCTTCTCTTCAGGGAGTATGGGCAAGTGAAACCAAAACAGAACGCTTTATCAGAAGTATCCCGGTAATAATCAAGGGAAAGCAGTTCAGAAGCGCCGTTATCAAGCAGTTCAAAGTGGTACCCATCCAGAGTGGCAAAATCACCTTGTCAGGCTACAGCATGCTGTGCACCATCCCGCAGGATAACGTTGCAATGGATGGGAAAGTACTCCCTGACAACCGTTTCCGTATAACAGCGCCCGCGCTTACCATCTCTGTCCATGCCCTGCCGGAACCCGTTCCGGATAAACATTCCGGTGCAGTAGGCCTCTTCTCGCTCAACCTCATGGCCGACAAGCAAAAGCTCAAAACAGGAGAGCCACTCTCCCTGAAACTGACACTCGCCGGAACAGGGAGCCTCCTTACCCTTGAACTTCCCAGCCTGCTCATCCACGAGAGTTTTCGTCGTAACCCTCCGGAAAGAAAAACAATCCTGTCAAAAGAGTCAGAGTTGACATCGGGCACTATTATCTCAACAATGGTAGTCTGGCCCCAATCGAAAGGTGTTTTTCAGATCACCGCAACACCGCTTGTTGTTTTCAATCCTGAAACAAAACGGTTCAGCACTCTTTACGCACAACCTCTCACCATAACAGTCGACTCAACAGCACAACAAGCCACAGCCGACGAAAGTGCTCCTCTCAATACCTCTACAGAAAAAAAGAAAACCATCACCTCAATCTTCATTGCAATCGCATTGCTGATAGTAATGAGCTCTGCAGCAATTGTTTTGGTAAGAAAAAAGCGTCTTATGGACGCAAAGCGTGTACTGGCTGAAAACAAAAGTGAACAACCGGAAGCGTCTGGAAAATCTGCCCGAACCATGAAAGAGCAACTTTTCACCTTGCTGGAAGAGGCAGGCATAAAAAGCCCTGAAGGTATGACAAGGACAGAGCTGAACGATGCGATGCAGGAAATCAAAATCCCCGATGAAACCCGCTCAGAACTCCCCGTTGTGCTTGACTCATTGGACAGAATCCTTTACAGCCCTTCCAGAGAAAAAGAGAGCCGAATCCCTGACTGGATTACAACAAAAGTTGACGCTCTTTTGCGTGCACTGAAAAAAGCAGGCTCTTCACGCTGAAACAAAAAAGAGCTCCCCGATAAAGAGGGCTAATCCGGCAAACCAAAAAGAGCAATTGCTCGTTCGGGATAATCCGTGATGATCCCTTCAGCTCCAAGCGACTTCATGGCCAGCATCTCCTCCCTCCGGTTGACCGTCCAGGGTATCATGCCGATACCCTTTTCATGAAAAGCTTCTGTCATCTCCCTCTCAACAAGAGAAAAATGGGGATTGACATATCGGGGAACAAAACCAAGCTCCAGCATAAGTCTGTCGGGGTTGTGCCTCTCCTCAATCAAAAGTCCATAACAGAGCCGAGGGTTCACTCTCCACGCAGCCCGAATCACCCTCTCATCAAAAGACTGAATCCTGACTCGCAATGATAACCCGGCAGTTTCTATAAGCTGAACAACCAGCGCAGCATATTGGTCAGGCGGCGGATGAAACAACTCATCCTTGTCTGGCCACGATTTGATTTCAAGATTATAGATCATTTCTCCCTTCATACCCGACGACACTATATAGGAGTCGACCTCCCTGAATACGGTGGCAAGAGGTGGTTTGAAGGAAGCAACACGAAGCTGGCCCGGAAAAGAGGGATGAGGCAACCCACAGTCAAAAGAGGCGATATCGGCAGAGTTCATCTCATAAATGATGTAACGAAACCGATCTTCAGCGCTCAACTGATGACCATGAGCATCAGCACAGAGAGGGGCTGAAAGCCATGGATCATGGGAAACAAGAATCTGATGATCTTTCGATACAACCAAATCGAGCTCAAGAACCCTGATGCCAAGAGAGGCGGCATGACAGAAAGCATGAAGGGTATTTTCAGGAAAGAGGGCCCTTCCACCCCGGTGAGCCTGTATTTCGAATGCCATACTGATCCCTTGTATTGGCTGCAGGAGGCAAACACCCTGCCCTACCGGCAACGTTGCTTTACCAGTGAAAATACTATTGAAAAGAGCTGCCTGCCTGGCCTGTTAAGGGTTACGTTTGCCTGAAGTAACGCGGGATGCCTTGGAAAAAGCTTTCTTTTTTGGTTTTCTTTTCTGCAGCCTGTTACCATCCACACTTTTCGAAGCGGGATGCTTGCCAGCGCCGTTCACACCAAATAAATCAGAAGATGTTTTGCTTCTGTTTTTGTTAAACCGATTTTTGCGATACTTTTTTTCAAGGTCAGCGTACGGACTGGGCGGGTCTGGAGAGGTATTGTGGTTATTAAAATTCGGCTCATCAATGACCTCATCAACATCATCCAAAACCACGTCGGGATGAACTTTATTAAGCAAGTTTTTTCTATTTATGTTCAACAAATCAAGAGCACTCTTTTTACTCAGGATTATTTCTGAAGGGAACTCAATTTACAATTTTAGAATTAAAATGCAAGAAATAGCATCACCCGTTAACAACAACGGAACCTCCGAAGAAAGTTTTTGCATTGCTTCTTGTCTGTATAAGTATTAAATTTACGATTATTTCATAAAAAAAAGGAGCTTGAAGATGGATATTCGCAGATGGATTCTTGCCGTTGTTCTTCCCCCGGCTGCAGTTACAAACAAAGAGGCCGGGACGATCATGCTGACCGGACTTCTCACGCTGTTCGGCTGGTTACCGGGTGCCGCTTTCGCAATCTTCATGATGCTCCAGGAGCAACGCCAGGTAAAAGCCTGACACACCATCATACCGCTTCCGGTTGCTCCAGACACCTCTGAACTTGCAAAAAAAACAGCGCTTGGTGAGGTTAAAGGGTTTTTGGGAAACCTCCCGAAACGGCTTCAAGAGAGAGCTCGGGCAGACATTCAGCCCGAGCTGTTATCGACCCCTCAAGAACGTGCTGACGAATCGCCATCCTTGCGCAAGAAAAAAGGAAAACCCGGCAACAAGAATAATGGTTGCTCCGGAAGCAATATCAAGCAAAAAGGAGAGCCAGAGACCCAAAATGCTGAAAACTGCTGAAAGCACAACTGCCCGAACCATCATCCCTGACAAGCTGCGGCTCAGCATCCGCGCAATGGCTGCAGGAATCGTCAGAAGCGCAATCACCATCACAATACCCACAACACGCACCATAACCACCACCGTCAGGGCAATCAGACAGAGCATTACAAGATAGAGTGCCGTTGTCTGCAACCCCGATACAGCAGCATACTCCTCATCAAACGAGATAGCAAGAAATTCCTTACCCAGCAGCCATACCACAGCAATAATAAGCAGATCGAGCAACAGAATCATCCACAAATCAAATGATGGAACCGTCAGAATATTGCCAAAAAGATAGCTGAAGAGATCGGGAGCATACCCCGGCTTAAGGCCGATAAAAAGAACTCCAACGGCCATTCCGACCGCCCAGAACGTTCCGATTGCGGTATCTTCAGCAACCTTTCCCTTCTTGCTCAACATACCAATGGCCAGCGCTGCTGCCAAACTGAATGGAATAACGCCAAGCAGCGGATTGATCCCAAGGTAGTAGCCCAGCCCAATCCCTCCAAACGCCGTATGCGCAATCCCTCCACTGATAAAACCAATCTTTTTCACCACCACATAGGTGCCAATAACACCACAGGCAACACTGGAAAGCAGTGCTGCAAGGAGCGCATTACGCATGAATTCAAAAGCAAATATCTCTTGGAGCATAAAGGGTAGTGTTCAGAGTAGCAATTCCACTCACATGACCTTTTATACCTCCGACATCGTGGCTGACAAGGACTATGGTGAGCTTTTTTTTCTGGTTATCGAGCAAATCGTAAATGGTGGTTTTCATCTGCGGATCAGCGCTTGCTGTCGGTTCATCAAGCAGCAGCAATTCGGGCTCCCCGGCAAGAGCCCGGGCAATAAGAGCCCGCTGCAACTCTCCTCCCGACAAGGTACCAATCCTCCGATCAGCCAGCCGTTCCAGACCAGCCACGCCAAGCGCCGCATCAGCCTTCTCCCTGTCGATACGGTTAAAGTGCTGAAACAGTTTTTTTTTCGACAGCCTCCCCATAAGCACCAGCTCACGAACACTGATCGGAAATTCGCGGTCAAAAAACAGCCGCTGGGGTACATAACCAATACGCTCAGGAAAGCTTCCGGGCAGAGCACCAAAAACGCTCACACTCCCCCCGGATGATTTCTCCAAGCCAAGAATCACCCTGAGCAATGTGGTCTTCCCCCCGCCATTTGGCCCGACAAGACCGAGATAATCTCCCTTGCAGACTGACAGGGTCACGCCATCAAGCACCATTACTCCCCCAAGCTCGACCGAAAGCCGGTTACACTCGATAACAGGAGTCGTCATGGCAAGCTTTCGCTAAACGCCTGTGTCGCACGTCGGAGATTTTCCTGATAATCAGCAGCGAGGGGATCAACACTGCGGGTTACCCCACCAATTTCTGCAGCAATGGTTTTCGCCTGGGAAATATTAAACTGGGGAGAGACAAAAACCACCTTGATATGGTTCGCTTTGGCTTTTTCAATAACTCGCTGCATCTGCCCTGGAGTAAGCGTTTTGCCCTCCTCCTCAACTGCGATCTGTTCAAACTGGTATGCTTCGGCGTAGTACCCCCACGCCGGATGGAAAACCAGAAAACGCCTGCTCTTTAAGCTGGCAACCTTCTGTCGAATCTCCCTGTCGAGCGCCTGCAGCTCCGCAACAAGCTTACTGCAGTTCACGGCATAATCATCCCTGTGCGCCGGATCTGCCAAAACAAGAGCTTTTTCGATATTTCGGGCAATAATCACCCCGTTTGCAGGTGAGAGCCAGTAATGAGGATCGTAACCTTCGTGATGATGTGCATCTTGTTCGTGATGATGTCTCTCTTGTTCATCATGATGCTTTATCGGAATCAGGCGAACACCCTCTGCTCCATTACAAACCCTCAGCTCCCTGTTGATCGACAAAAAACGATCCATCCAATCCAGCTCAAACTCAACCCCGGAACCCGCCTTGATGAAAAGGGTTGCCTCGCCGAGTTTAACCATTTGCCGGGGAGCAGGCTCATAACTGTGAGGGTTTCCGCCCGGCGGTACCATTACTGAAACGGAAACATGGCTGCCTCCGATCCTTTCTGCAAAGTAGGAGAGGGGTGCAATAGAAGCAACAACCTGTAACTTCCCTGTCCTTGCAGGCTGAACGCATCCTGCAAAAAAAAGCAAAAGGGGCAGCACCGCAATACATTTTATCACAAACCTCACCATAAACTCACCATTTTTAATCTTTGATAATGCAGGAAAGAGAGAATCCCCTGCACCCACACATCCGCAAGATACAAAAAAGATGCTGCCGTTCCGCCAAAGGATAACCAGCGGTAACAAGCAGATAAAAAAGCTGTTACCGCCTTGTTTCCTGTTCTGTTACGGCAGTCTGTTCAGGGCACTTACCGTTGCCTTGATTGAGGCAAGACTGATATTCGAATCGATCCCTGCACCAAAAGAAACCCGTCCATCGGTACAGCCAATCTTGATATAAGCTATAGCAAGAGCCCCGGCGCTTCGCCCGATAGCATGTTCTGCATACTCATCAACACTGAAATCCACTCCGCTCTCCCGCACAAATCCTTTGACAAAGGCATCAAGAGGACCATTACCCTGTGCGGTGAAATTGAACTCCTTCTCCCGGGTCTGTACGATACAGCTTATGGTGGTATCCTCTTCATCCTGACGACGAGGCTCTTCATCATCCCAACTGATCTGACACTTCTTGAGCGTAATCGGCTGCCGGAGTTTGACATATTCAGCATGAAAAAGATCATGAATCTGCTCCACCGACAACTCGACACCAGTCGTATCAGCAACAGCCTGTACCACTTCAGCAAAATCAGGCTGCATCCATTTCGGTATCTGGATACCATACTCCTTCTCCAGCACATAGGCCACCCCACCCTTACCCGACTGACTGTTGATACGCACGATAGCCTCATAATTGCAACCAACATCCTGAGGGTCAATCGGCAGATAGGGAACAGCCCACAATCCACCGGGTGAGAGAGGTTGCGCTTTCATCCCCTTGCTGATTGCATCCTGATGCGAACCGGAAAAAGCCGTATAGACCAGCTCCCCCGAGTAGGGATTACGAGGATGAATATCCATACGGGTACAGCGGCGATAAACCTCACGTATCCGTGGAAGATCGGAAAAATCCAGCTCAGGATCGACGCCCTGACTGAAAAGGTTCAGCGCCATAATGACAACATCCATGTTACCACACCGCTCGCCATTACCGAACAAGGCGCCCTCAACACGGTCAGCACCGGCCATCACCGCCAATTCAGCAGTAGCAACAGCAGTTCCACGGTCATTATGAGCGTGCACACTGATCAGAACAGCATCCCGCGCCTTGATGTTGCGGCAGAACCACTCAATGCGGTCGGCATAAATATTCGGCTGCGACATTTCAACCGTTGAGGGAAGGTTCAGAATGATCTTTTCATCCGCAGAAGCGCCCCAGGTATCCATAACCGCATGACAGACATCAAGCGCATAATCAAGCTCCGTACCGGTAAAACTTTCAGGGCTGTACTCGAAACGGATTCCCGCATTACCACTCTCATCCTTCAGGCGGCGAACAAGCGCCGTACCTTCAACAGCAATCGCCTTGATCTCCTCCCTGTTTTTACGGAAAACCACATCCCGCTGCAAAGTCGATGTCGAGTTGTAGAGATGAACAATGGCATGTTTCGCTCCGCTGATGGCATCGAAGGTCTTGCGTATCAGGTGCTCCCGCGCCTGGGTCAACACCTGAATCGTCACATCATCAGGAATAAGACGCTCTTCGATAAGCCGACGGGCAAAAGCAAACTCCGTAGCCGAAGCTGAGGGAAAACCAACTTCAATCTCCTTGAAACCAATAGAAACAAGAAGCTGGAACATGGTTACCTTTTCCTCAACGCTCATCGGCACGGGCAGCGCCTGGTTTCCGTCACGAAGATCGACACTGCACCATATCGGCGCTTTCGTAATGCTCTTGTCAGGCCAGCTCCTTGCGGTAATGGCCACCGAAGGATACGCTGCATACTTCCGATACTTCATCTTTTTCATAACGCCTTTTCCTTTTTTATCCTTTAAACGAAAAAAGCCACCAACCCGAAAAGGGTGGCGGCTTCGACAATGTTCACTCTCTGGCTGAAAAACGAACTAAAAGACACCTCCCTCCGGAGCCACTATGCTGAGTAGCAGCAAGGCCAAGGAGAGCAGGAGGTTTTTCAGGTTCGTTGCACGCATGTCAGCACAGAAATTCAACAGATGACTTAAATCACTTTCACTGAAAATAAAAAAAACAGAAACAAATACATACATGATTCATCATGAATTTCAAACCTGTATCAACTGCTCAGTAAAGAGTCAGCAATAAAATTCAGATAATCAGCTCTCATTATAGAATGTGTGCCATTGTTGTGGTTTCGAGAAAAACTTTACAGAGCGCCATATCCGATGGACTGAAAAGAAAAAAGGCAGTACACCGCTTAAGTGTACTGCCTTTTTTTGTGCTCCGCGGGCAGGACTCGAACCTGCAACCCTGCGATTAACAGTCGCATGCTCTACCATTGAGCTACCACGGAATCTGTATCAGCATTATTTTCGCTGATGGGGTGTTAATATACACCGCTTTTTCTGAAATACAAATCAGAAATGACTTTTTTCTTCATTTTGTTCAAAGTAGTAGCGCATGGCCTTTTCATTTTCCATAATAATTTTTGTACATTGGTTCTCTTTTACTGAAAAGATGGTCTATGCATAAAGAAAAATCGCTGATAGAGATTGGTCTGGTTACTCTTGTGGAGGGAACCAATGAGTTCCATTTCACCTGTAATGCGGCAGATTTTGCCGGTCGTCAGTTGGCTGAGGCTGGTTTTACAAGAGAGATTGCGCTGCATGTGATTGCCGAAAAAAGTGCCGATGAAATAACCATAACCATCAACACTTCGACGCTGGCTGATTTCACGTGTGATATCTGCCTTGCACCAGTATCAAAAAACCTGACAGGGACACTTGTGCTCTCCTATATCTTCGGTACCGCTCATGATGCTGATCATGAAGGAGATGAAGATTACAGTCGCCTGGACAGAAATGCTGAATCCATTGACATTACCGGAGAAGTGTGCGAAACGCTGCTGCTTTCGTTACCCATGAAGGTGACCTGTACGGATAACCCTGACTGCAGGCTTTACGGCAGCACAGGATATATGGAAGAAAATGAAGAGCCTCAGTCCGGCACGAACACGTTGTGGCATGAGTCCCTTGAAATGCTGAAAAAAAATATCGTTAACTGACTATAAAAGAGTACCGCCATGGCAAATCCAAAAGCCAAAATGTCGAAATCCCGAAGGGATAAAAGACGCGCCCAATTCAATGCCCGCACAAAACCGGCAACTACGGTCAACTGTCCAAACTGCGGCGAACCAACTCTTCCCCACCGTGCATGCCGCCATTGCGGACACTACAGGGGCAGATGTGTCGTCAATAAACTGGCAAAGAGCTGATTAACTAAAACAAGACAAAAACCCCATCATGTTGACTATTGTTGTTGACGCCATGGGCGGTGACCACGCTCCCGCCTGTGTGATCGAGGGAACGGTGCAGGCTTTGCAGGAGAGCGGTAATCGGTTTAACATTCTGCTGATTGGCCAGTCGGAAAAGGTTGAACCGCTGCTTGCGAGTTACGACACCAGCGCGCTGAACCTGACGTTTCTGCACGCCCCCGAAGTGGTCACGATGGAGGATATTCCAGCCACGGCTGTAAAAACCAAGCAGGAATCATCGCTGGTCAAGGGCTTGCAGCTCTGCAAGGCAAAACAGGCAGATGCTTTTGTCAGCGCAGGCAATACCGGCGCACAGATGGCAGCTTCCCTTTTTGTACTTGGCAGGCTCCCCGGAGTACTTCGCCCAACCATTTACGCATATTTCCCGCGTCTTTCGGAAGGGTTGACCAATATTGTCGATATCGGTGCAAATGTTGACTGCAAGCCGGAACATCTTGTCCAGTTTGCCCAGATGCTGACCATCTATCAGCGCTATGGCGCTGGAATTGAACAACCGCTTACCGGGCTGCTCAATATTGGAGAGGAAGAGGGGAAGGGCTCCGAAATGCTCAAACAGGCCTACTGGCTTCTGAAAGAGGCTGACAGAGCAGGCAAAATAAACTTCCTTGGAAACATAGAAGGCCATGACATTCTGAAAGGAAAGGCCAGCATTGTGGTCTGTGACGGAGTTGTGGGCAATACCATTCTGAAATTCGGTGAAAGCATCCCTGAATTTATGGGAATCCTGTTCAAACGATCTTTGGAAAAAGTGATGATCTCTGGTCAGATGGACGAGAAGATGGCCGCAATAACAACCAGCCTGTTCAAGGGATTGTTTGATCCTTTTGATGTGGAAATATTCGGAGGTGTGCCCTTCCTTGGCGTTGACGGCATCTCCATTGTCGGTCATGGCCGTTCCTCTTCAAGAGCAATCAAAAACATGATCTATATGGCTGAGCACATGATCGAAAAACGAGTCAATGAACACATTGCTGAAGTCCTGTCCGAAAAGTAGTACTTTTCCAACCGCACCCCTCTGCAGCAAAGAGGTAACAACCGAGCTGCAGGGCAACTTTTCTATCTATCATTCCTGCATGAAATAACTGCATACAACGCATGAAAGCTGCAATCACGGCGACAGCCAAATATTTACCTGCCAATATTCTGAGCAATCATGACCTCGAGCTCATGCTTGACACCAATGACGAATGGATTCGTGCGAGGACGGGCATCAGCGAACGCAGGGTACTCAAAGATCCGGAAAAAGCGACATCATACATGTGCGGAGAGGTTGGAAAACAGCTTCTCGAAAAACGAGGCATCGCGGCAAGTGAGATTGAGTTAATCATTGTAGCCACCATGACCCCGGACATGCTCTTCCCCTCCACAGCGTGTTTTACACAAAGCATCATCGGAGCCAGCAACGCCTGGGCCTTTGACATAAATGCTGCCTGCTCCGGTTTTCTCTACGCCCTGAACGTTGGGTCACGCTTTATCGAAAGCGGAGCCCACAAAAAAGTTATGGTCATCGGCGCCGACAAAATGTCGGCAGTTATTGACTATACCGATCGCTCGACAGCCATCCTTTTTGGTGACGGCGCTGGCGGCGTCATCCTTGAACCGGCAAAAGAAGAGGGATTCGGCATTCTCGATACGCGCCTCTACGCTGACGGAGCAAACGGCACAGATCATCTTCTCATGACTGGCGGCGGCAGCCGGTATCCGGCAAGCCATGAGACGGTAGACAAAAAAATGCACTACATCTATCAGGACGGCAAACAGGTTTTCAAGGCTGCCGTCATGGCCATGGCAGAGGTTGCCGGTGAAATCATGAGCCGCAACAATCTCACTGCAGATGATATCGACTACCTTGTACCCCACCAGGCAAATCAGCGGATCATCAACGCCACCGCAGAGCGCATGGGCATTGATGACAAAAAAGTTATCTCGAACGTTGCCCGTTATGGCAACACAACAGCAGGCACCATACCGATCTGCCTTGCAGAACTTGATGAAGGGCAGAAATTGCACACCGGATCAAACCTGGTGCTGGTCAGTTTCGGCGCAGGCTATACCTGGGGTGGCACCTATATTAAATGGCAGTAACCAGAACAATTCATCACCTCTTTTTTGAACAATCGCATTCATGAAGGCATTTGTTTTTCCAGGACAGGGTTCACAGTATTGCGGCATGGGTCGCGACATTTTTGACAACTTCCCCGCTGCCCGCACCATGATGGAAAGGGCAGACTCGATTCTCGGCTACCGGATAACCGACATCATGTTTTCCGGCAGCGAAGAGGAGTTACGTCAGACAAAATATACCCAACCCGCCATCTTTTTGCATAGCATTGCTGTGGCAACCCTGCTCGGCAGAAAAGATATCGCAATGACCGCCGGTCACAGCCTCGGCGAATATAGTGCGCTCTGCTTTGCTGGTTCCATCAGCTTTGACGACGCCATGCGGATTGTTGCCAAACGGGGGGTGCTGATGCAGAATGCCGGCAAAGAAAACCCTGGAACCATGGCGGCCATCATCGGTATGCCCGACAGCTCTCTGGAGGCGCTCCTTGCTGAAGCAGGCAAAGAGGGAGTCATTCAGGCAGCCAATTTCAACTCACCAGGCCAGGTTGTCCTTTCCGGTGATATTGCGGCTGTCAAAAAGGCCATCGAACTTGCCCCCTCAAAAGGAGCCCGTATGGCAAAAGAGCTTGTCGTTTCCGGAGCGTTCCACTCCCCGCTGATGAAGCCGGTTGAGGAGGAGCTTGCCGCGGCCCTTGCTGAAATTGAGATAAAAGATGCTGAAATACCGGTCTGCATGAACGCAGTTGCAACCCCGGTAACCAGCGCCGCAGAAATCCGCAAAAACCTGATTCTCCAACTGACAAGCTCGGTTCTGTGGTCACAATCTATCGAAGCAATGGTTCAGAGCGGGATGAGGGAATTTATCGAAGTGGGTCCGCAAAAAGTGCTTCAGGGCCTGATAAAACGCATTGACAAAACCGTAACCATCCGTGGTATCGACACTGCGGCAGATCTTCTGCCTCTGGTTTAATACAATTAACATCAACCGAGAGAAAACCATGTTTGAAGGAAAAATCGCTGTTGTCACTGGTAGCGCCAGAGGAATCGGACAGGCCATCGCTTTTGATCTGGCTGCCAGAGGCGCCGATATTGTCGTATGCGATATCAAAGCCGAATGGCTGACGGAAACAGCCGAAGGTGTTGAAAAACTTGGCCGAAAAGCCTACTGCTTCGAACTCGATGTTACCAACGCCGAAGCGGTGCAGAACGTCTTCAATGACATTGCTGCCGCAACAGGAAGAATCGACATCCTTGTCAATAATGCCGGCATCACCCGCGATGGCCTGTTAATGCGGATGAGCGAAGAGGACTGGGATGCCGTGCTCACGGTCAACCTGAAAGGAACATTCGTCTGCACCAAAGCAGTCAGCCGCATCATGATGAAACAGCGCTCCGGCTCGATCATCAACATCGCCTCGGTCGTTGGGCTCATGGGCAATGCCGGACAGGCCAACTATGCTGCATCAAAGGGAGGCGTCATTGCCTTCACCAAATCAGTCGCAAAAGAGCTGGCATCGCGCAACATAAGGGCCAATGCCGTCGCACCAGGCTTCATCTCCTCGAAAATGACCGATGCGCTTTCCGATGAAGTCCGCCAGAAAATGCTCGACGCCATACCGCTCTCCAGCTTCGGCACACCGCAGGATGTAGCCAATGCCGTTGCCTTTCTGGCTGGCGAACAATCCTCATACATCACCGGCCAGGTCATCAGCGTCAATGGCGGTATGGTAATGTGATTTGGGCAAGCCTCTTTTCTTTGTATATTGTCTGACTTTTTCAAAATTTTTTATCAACAACCAACTTTTAATCGGGAGAACATTGTAATGACTGCAGCAGAAATCAAAGATAAGGTATACGATATTATCGTCAGCAAGATGGGTGTCAACAGGGATCAGATCAAAATGGAATCAAAATTTTCTGATGATCTCGGTGCAGATTCACTTGATACCGTTGAACTGATCATGGAACTTGAAAGCGAATTCGGCGTACAGATTCCTGATGAAGATGCAGAGAAAATCGGCACCGTCCAGCAGGCTATCGATTACATCGTCAACAAGAAGTAAGCAATACCCCAAGAAAGCAGGCAAACGGAAAACCAGTTAAATCATTACAGATGGCTCAGGATCGCAAAAGAGTAGTTGTTACCGGCATAGGAGTTTTATCTCCTGTAGGTCTTACAAAAGAGGAGTTCTGGACGGCGCTCCATGAAGGAAAAAGTGGCGCTGCGCCCATAACCTATTTCGATGCAACTGATTTTGCTACAACCTTTGCCTGCGAGCTTAAAGGGTTTAAGGCTGTGGACTACATTGACAGAAAAGCGGCTGACCGTATGGATCCCTACTGCCAGTATGCTGTTATTGCAGCCACTCATGCACTGACGGATTCCGGACTTGATTTGAAAGAGATCGATCCACTGAGAATCGGTGTGGTACATGGCTCTGGAATCGGAGGCATGACCACCTACGATCAACAGTTCAGGAATTATCTTGACAGGGGCCCGAGACGCATCAGCCCCTTCTTTATTCCCATGCTTATTCCCGACATTGCGGCAGGGCAGATTTCAATCCGTCACGGACTGATGGGTCCAAACTACGCGACAGCATCTGCCTGTGCTACATCACTTCATGCCATTATGGACTCGTTCATGCTCATTCAGTGCGGAATGGCCGACTATATGGTTTGCGGTGGTTCAGAGGCTCCTATTACGCCGATGAGCATTGGAGGCTTTAATTCCGCAAAAGCACTCTCTACAGCCAACGACAGGCCAGAACAGGCCTCACGTCCTTACGACCGTGACCGTGATGGTTTTGTCATGGGTGAAGGCGCCGGATCGTTGATTCTTGAATCTCTTGAATCTGCGAAAGCACGCGGTGCAAAAATCTACGGAGAGATCGTCGGTGTAGGAGCAACTGCAGATGCCTATCACCTGACTGCTCCGCACCCGGAAGGCTTAGGGGCTGTCAATGCCATGAGGAGCGCAATTACCTTGGCTGGAATTACACCCGAAAACATTGACTACATCAACACCCACGGAACCGCCACTCCCCTTGGAGATCTTGCCGAAATCGCCGCCATCAAAACCCTTTTTGGTGAACACGCCCGTAAACTCAGCATCAGTTCAACAAAATCCATGACCGGCCACCTTCTCGGCGCTGCCGGAGTTGTTGAATCAATTGCCTGTCTGCTTGCCATGCAACACCAGACCGTTCCACCAACCATCAATCTCGACAATCTTGACCCGCTGGTTGAGCTGGATGTAACGCCGAACATACCCAAAAAACGCTCAATTGAGTATGCACTCAACAACGGCTTCGGCTTTGGAGGGCACAACGGCTCAATCATTTTCAGAAACGGTTCATCGCTGTAAAGGAAAAAGATTGTCGGCTTTGGAGAAGTTTTGGGAAAAGCTGAGAAGCCTGGCTGATTTAGGTGATGGTAATGAGACGAACAGGAGTTCGGGAGCGGTTAATACTTCCGGAACAGAAACTGATCTTTCGGCTGAAACTGTTGCCTATCTGCAGCAGCTTGTCGGAGAGCCCGTCAGTAACCTGCCACTTTATCAGACCGCGTTAACCCACCGCTCCGTCGTCCACGACCCGGCCACAACCAGCCTCATCGAATCAAACCAGCGCCTTGAATTTCTCGGCGACTCGGTGCTCGGCATGTTGATTTCCGAATACCTTTTCAGAAAATTTCCCGCCAGCGCTGAAGGAGAACTTTCAAGCAACCGCGCCAAAATTGTCAACAGCAAATCCCTTGCAGGGTTTGCGCGAAGCCTTTACCTCGGCGACCACCTCATCCTCGGCGAATCGGCTGACCACCATAAAATCCGGAGCAGCGAGTCCGCCCTTGCCGACGCCTTCGAATCAATCATCGGCGCCATCTATCTCGACAAAGGGATCAAAACAGCTTTCGATTTTGTCATCCGCAACATCATTGAGCATGTCAATTTCAATACCATTGTAGCCGCTGAACATAACTACAAAAGCCGCCTCATCGAATACACCCAGTCGAACCATCTGCCACCACCACTCTACACGGTGATAACCGAAACCGGCGCTGAGCACGAAAAAAGCTTCACCGTCGGGGTAAGCTGCTCCGGCGAACTCCTCGGCACCGGCACCGCCCAACGAAAAAAAGATGCCGAACAGCTCGCTGCCAAAGAGGCTATGGAGCGCATTCATCTCACCCTGCGCTAAAAATCTTCGCTCTCAGTAGGACGACTTTTGCGTAATAACGTTAGATTATCTTCGTTAAGTCGTACTTTCTATCTAACGGAAGTTCCAGCAATAAAAGAACGAGAAATCCCTATAACGCCTTATATAAATTTTATTTACGCTTCGGGGCCAGTTTTTTCCTTGTGACTACATCAACATTTTTGGCATCAATGATCGAAGGA